>JAEIGA010012140.1_pt1 | contig 13071 bp, 19 predicted proteins | sample 9270691 | NCBI WGS metagenome assembly JAEIGA01 (sample SAMN17057246, study PRJNA624740) | gut metagenome | biome: biome; isolation source: fecal sample | host: Bos grunniens | place: China: Xizang | collected 2019 | reverse complement strand
CGATATATTACATGGTAGATACGCTGGCGAAATAGGAGTGTTTCAGAAATTGTATAATTATGGACTCTCCAACGAGAAAGATTCGGCAGAAATAAGATTTGGCGACACTGACGGATATATCGTATATCTTGAAGATTTAGAACTTATAGCCACAGCAGATATTCATAGTGTATTTCTTGCTCACGGTGCAGAAAACAATAAGGAATTACTTAAAGATGTACAGAATTGCGCAAGACGTATATTCTTAAAGGCAATAGAAGAATAATTTTTAAGGAGTGTCAGGATGAGTAATTCAACAGCGGGCATATTGTGTGCATTACTTGCGTCAATCGTCTATATCAAGTTTGGTATGGATGAGAGACTATTTTTTATAATAATTGTTGCTATTATCGGCTTTGTGTATGTTGATGGCGGCAAAAAGAAGGGGTGAGAAAAATGGATGAGTATATAAGCAAGCAGAAAGCCAAAGACCTTATGGGCTGTTGTTTAGCTTCTGCAAAGGCAGAATACAAAGCCGCAATTAACGAGTTTACAAAAGCAAGATTCAGGGATTACATATCATCAATACAATCTATGATTGATGTTGTTGGCTCGGTAGAAGCCGCAGACGTACAGCCTTTATCGGTAGTTGCTGAACACATCAAGAATAGACTGTATGAAACGGCATTTAATACAACCGAAGAAAAAGCAAGAAATGCAATAGCAGATATGGCAGGGCATATTGACATTTGGATTGATGAATTAAGGGACGGTGATGCGGAATGAAAATCATTAAACAAGGCAAATCAAAAGAAGAAATCGAAGCTATTTTAAAAAACGAAAAACAATTTGAATGTGCAACTTGCGGCTGTATTTTTTCAGCAAACGATGATGAATATAGATACGATCAGGATTATATTTATACTACCTGTTACTGTAAATGTCCAAATTGTGAGCGAAATGCTTATCAGCTTAAAGAGAGGTGATGCGGAATGACAATCGATGAAGCTATAAAATGTACAGAGAAATTAGCTAAAGACTTTAAATTGGATGCCGAAATCAGCATAACAAAATACGCAAAAGAAAATTTAAACAGACTTGCAGATGAATACGAGCAGCTTGTTTCATGGCTCAAAGAACTGAAAGAGCGCAGAGAAGATGTCTTACAGACTACGAAATGTGGCAAGTGGATTAGCAAAGCCGACATGGATTATGTCGATAAAAACAAAGTTGAACACTATCACGGTATGTGTTCTGAGTGCAAATTGATATATGACTTTGTTGATTTAGTGAAATGGTTTAGATTCTGTCCTAATTGTGGTGCAAGAATGGGCGGTGATAAGGAATGAATGATATTGAGTTACAGAGATTAGAACGTTGTAAGAAATGCTCTAAGTTAGAAGAAACAGTCAACTTTATGGGATTGGGGATAACAGCGTTAATCTGTCCGCTTCACGGTTATGAATGTAGCGAAGTAGTGCAATGTGTGTATGTTCCTGACAACAAGAGATATGAATGAAATTTCACTTTTATGAGAGAGGGTGACGGAATGAATACAGGCTGTTTTAAGTGTGATAAAGCGCAATGGGATGCAGACGGATGTACGTGCGAGATAACAGGTCGACTTGTTGGCAACGTTGCGAGAGGTTGTGAATATCGCAAAGACATCGAGCCTCAAACGTGTCCGTTCTGCGGTGGTAAAGCTGCAAATTGCACGAAACAGTATGACGGACGTATATACCGATACAGAATACAGTGCGACAATGCTGGCTGTGCTTGCCGAACACCGTGGCTTTGCTATCAGGAAGATGCCGTTGAAGTTTGGAACAGGAGGACTAAAAATGACTGTGTACTGTGATTACGATTCGTGTAAATACTACGAAGATGGATGTTGCTATAACGACAGAATATTTTTGTCGGAAATTGGAGAATGTGAATCGTACAGGCAAAAGATTGAGGAGGACGATGATGAAGCGTGATACATTTGAGCTTATACAGGCTCTTGAAGGATCTATTGAACCTTATGCTGAAACTCATGTTGATGAAAAGCACTTGGCAAATCTCAAAGAATGGTGCGAGTTGCATGAACGTATTACTGATGAGATAGCAAAGGTTGCCAATACAGGCAATCTCAGATGTTATTACTCGGCAAGAGAGATTATTGACTACGCAAGAGAGCACCTTAGAAACATAGACCAGTATCTTGGTGACTATATAAATAATTGGAACTATGATGAACTGGTAGAAGAACCAGATGGAGAAAACTATTTTTGATAGAAGCTACATTTTATCGGAGGTGAACCATGAGAGACATAAACAGACTTGATAAGTTCTATGATGAGCTTAAAGAAATACACAAGAAGAACTTTCCCATGTGGCGGTTTGGTCAGATGATAGTCAATGTACTTGCTGATTGGCAAGCCAAGACCAAGAGAGATATTTTCTTCCCGGAAGAAGATGAGATGATACAGATATTCAGAAACTATGTAAATAAGGCTTGAAACCTACGTTTTATGGAGGCGAGCGAATGAGTAATCTTGAACACTTGATAGAGAACACTCTTGTGGCTATGGAAGATGATGCTTTATGCAGCAAGGATATCCGGGAGCGCATTAAGAACGATGTTAACTTCTCGTACACTTCATTGTCCGTAGATGATGTATTAGAGATATGCACATATTTTATGTATACATGGTGTGGAACTTGCGAGAAGTGCAATGGGGATAGATCAAAATGAATACCTATGAACTGTTTTTAAAACAAGGAAGGGGCTTCTTTGAGCCTGTAAATGAGATAGACATTAGGCAGATTATCGACCATAACCCAGACGGAACTTGTCTGTGGGTAAAAACTCCTGACTATTACATGGAAGTCGATTGCCCTGATAAAGACAATATGAACGCAAGGTTTGAAGTCGACGGCAAGATAATCAATAAACTGTTTCCTTATAATTTTACAGGCTTTATGGACGCTTGCGATTGGTTTGATGAACAGAGAACTACTTATCGTTTTGCAAAACTAATGGTGGAATACGATGTTAAAGAAATGCAGAATATGCGGTGCTGAGTTTAATGCAGCCAATCCTAATTATTGCCTCTGTTCAGACGAGTGCAGGAAGATAGCCTATAAAGAGAGCCATCGACGCAGTATATACAAGTATAATCTCCAAGATGTAAACAAGGATAAAATAAAAATCTATTACAAGCAGCACAGACAGTTAGTCAATAAGAAATGCGGAATGTGTGGCGAGAGATTGCCTGATGGCAGAGCTACTTATTGTTTGACTTGTTTATTGAGAGATCACGCACAGAATCCGAGCACTGTTACACGAAAGAGATTATACAACAGGGGGTTTGATAGTCTTATGATAGAGGAAGAAATTGCCAGTATGGGATTAAAATAATTTTTATTTTTCTCTTGACAAAGCATAAAATTAGTGGTATAATATAATTACGGAGATAATTTTTATATCTTTACAAAACAATAAATGAAGGAGGAATGATAATTGAGTAATGAGCAAATAAAAGAACTTCTTGATATGGTTATAGCATTGCCAACAACAGGAAGCTATAATGTTCAGTTTACCTACGATAATGAGGACGGTCATGTTGTGATATTTGTTACTGGTGATGAGAAGTGCGAATGTTGTGGTAAATTAAAAGATGTGTCTGATTTCAAATCATCAAGCGACTATAATGTCATCAAGAAGTTTATTGAAAAATGGAGAGAAATTATCAAAAAGGAGAATGAGAATGACAGAGGAAATAATTAAAAAGAAGCAAGAATTTCTTGACAAGATGAGTAAGATCGACGTAAAGCCGTATTTATTTACCAAGAGCAATATGTGGTATTTGCCTTGGAGTCGTTGTGAGGAGTTACTTAAACTTAACGCTCCCGATGCAATACTGACTGAAATTACGTTTCCAACAGAGAAGTTTATCACATCACCTGTAAAGGAAACTAAGGACGGCAAAGAGTATGTAACTCATGTAACTACAGTGGAGATGCCGTACTTCACAGATGGCAAGACCGCATTTGTAAAGGTGAGACTTGAAATTCCGAGTGTTGGCATTGTCTGCGAGACAACACTTCCGATTATGGACTTTAAGAATCAGTCTATTCCTATTGAGAAGATTACAATGAATGATGTAAACAAATCTCTCAAGCGTTGCATGGTAAAGTGCGTGGCAGAAGGAACACTTCTTGGTATCGGTTTGTGGCATAAGGAAGAAACAAGCGAGAGTGCAGCCATCGAGAATGTCAAGAACGCTGAAAAGGCTCTGACCGCAATTGAAACCTTTAAGGCAAAGATAGCGGAAGGCTATGACAGAGACAAACTCGTATCGTTCCTCAAGGCTAACTACGGCACTTCAAATCCACAGACAATTAAGGATGCAGATAAGCTCAATCAGTTAAAGGCAGACCTTGATAATTTAAAGGCAGAGGATTTCAAGGCTGATAAGAAAACAAAGTAATTTGGAGGTATAATTTATGAATCAGTGTACAATTATCGGCAATCTCACAAGTGATCCTGAACTTAGACAGACTACAAGTGGCAAGTCAGTAGTTAAGTTTACTATTGCTGTAAACAACGGCAAGGATGCCGAGGGCAATGACAGACCAGCAGACTTCATCACTTGTCAGGCATGGAATAAGACCGCTGAACTTGTGGGACGTTACTGCAAGAAGGGTAAGCCCATAGCAGTCATCGGAGCATTTAAGACAGACAAATATCAAGACAAGAACCACGAAGATGTAACACATTACAATTCATATATTCTTGTTAATTCCATAGAGTTTGTTGGTGGTGGCAACAATAACAATTCACAGCAGACACAGACCGCACCCGCACAGACCGCAGCACCAACAGTACCAGTTGAAGCACCGTCTGACGGTGATATTCCTTTCTGACATATGTCATAAATAGCGATACGACACGGTTGGAACTCAACTTCCAGTATCACAATTTAATAGTGGATATTGGTGGTTGAGTTCTATTTTTATTTAAGGAGATAATATGAGTAGACCGAGAAGGGATTTGACAGGGCAAGTTTTTGGCAGATTGACAGTAATAAAGCCAGCAGATGATTATATTGCTCCAAATGGTCAGAAAAGAGCAAAGTGGATTTGCCAGTGTTCTTGTGGTAATCCAGAACAAAAAATTGTGTATGGAGACAATTTAATCAAAGGGAAGTCTAAATCTTGTGGTTGTTTATGTGTAGAAAGAATAAAAGAAGCAAATAGTAAAACAAATCCTTTTATTGTTGTTAATAATTTTATTGTTATGTATACATTTAAAGGAGAACCATTCTTGATTGATATAGACGATTATTCAAAAGTAAAGAACTATTGTTGGCATTTAGATAAAAGTGGCTATGTTGTTGCTTGCACAAATAAAACTACTGTAAAAATTCATAGGATAATTATGAATTGCCCAAAAGGATTAGATGTAGACCACAAACACGGGAGTAATAGTTTGTATGATAATCGAAAACAAAATTTAAGAATTGCAACGCCGTCACAAAACAACTTCAATCAAAAAAAGCCATCAACAAATACTTCTGGAGTAGTTGGGGTTTCATGGGATAAAACAAAAAACAGATGGGTGGCTTACATAACGGCAAATCGCAAAAAAATAACTTTAGGGTATTATTCAAACAAAGAAGATGCAATAAAAAAGAGATTAGAAGCGGAAGATGAATTTCATGGAGAGTGGTCTTTTTCAAATTCTCGTGTTTATCAAATTAAAAGCATGATTGAGGACGTCGATAAAATAAACGCATATTGTCAGCGTTTGTTAAATTTAACTCGTTCAATAAAGGAGTAAGTATGAATCTTGAAAACAAAACGTGGAGTTTTAGCTCTATAAAAGCGTTTGAACAATGTCCATATTCGTTTAAGCTTCACTACATTGACGATTTGCAGGAATGCGACAACTGTTTTGCCCAAAGTGGATCTCTTGTCCACGAATTATTGGCGAGGACATATTTAGGAGAGCTTTATGAGTTTGAACTTGCAGACGAGTTTGAGGCACATTACGCTGAGAAGGTCACAGAGCGTTTCCCGTTTCCGAATATGGCAAAAGCCTACTACGAAACGAGTCTTGAATATCTCCGCACATTTGAGATAGACGACAATTATGAGATAGTTGGGGTTGAGAAAAAGGTCAACTGCACTATCGGGGGATATAAATTTATCGGATATATTGACTTGCTTCTCAGAGACAAAGCTGACGGGCGGCTCATAATAGTAGACCATAAATCTAAGTCTGTCTTTAAAAAAGGAGAGAAAGAGATTTATATACAGCAGCTCTACTTGTACAGTTATGCAGTCTATGAGGAATACGGCGAATACCCAAAGGAGTTGTGGTTCAACCTATACAGGGCGCAGAAGATAGTAAAGAGCGAGTTCAAAGAGGGTGACTATTGTGCGACGCTGGACTGGTTCAAAGTGGCGGTTGATACAATATTACAGGAACAAGAGTGGGAGTGCAAGCCAGACTCATGGTATTGTATGAATCTTTGTGGATTCACAAATTGCGTTTATAATGGGAGGTGAATGACGATGGTGGAGAAAGAACTGATACAGCAAGCAAAAGAAAAACTTGGCGATAGAAATGCTGATTTAATGGTTGAGGCTTTGGATATAACGGATTATGATAGTCGCAATATGAAATGTAAGTGTGTTGTCCACAGTGAAAAAACGCCTTCTATGATATACGATAAGAAACGTTTTAGATTTAAATGCTTTGGTTGTGGTGCATCTTTCGATGTTATAAGTTCCTTTATCGAGGGCAAAGGAATGACATTTAATCAAGCTGCCGAAAGAGTTTTCCAAGAAGCTGATATGGAAGTGCCTATGCCGGAAGTAGGTCTGCATGATGAGGGAATGGATTATGTCTATCCCACATTACCAGACGGCGATATGACACCTGCCTATGAATATCTCGCAAAGCGTGGTATTAGCAAGGCAGTTGTGGACTATGTTGGCATTAAGTGCGATGATAACGGAATAATGCACTTCCCATTCTACTCCTTTGGTGATGTTTTGACAATGGTTAAGTGTCGCCCAGCCCGTAAAATAAACAAAGGGGAAGGAGCAAAATGTTGGGTGCAGAAAGGTACAGGTTCATCTCCACTTCTGTTCAATGCAAACCGCATCAATACTGAGTTGCCTTTAATCATAACTGAAGGCTGCATTGACGCTCTTGCTGTTATGGAGTGTGGTTACTTCAACGTAGTTTCAGTACCCCTCGGCTCTCAAAACCTTGCGTGGATAGCGCAGAACTTAGACTGGCTCGATCAGTTTCAGGATATAATTCTCTGTGGTGATGCCGATGACGCAGGTAAGAAGATGAACATTGAGGCTTCATCTCGCTTGGGAACTGATAGGTGCAGGTTCTTTCAGCATCCGACTTATAAAGTCAATGGCAAGCTGAAGCAAATAAACGACATCAACGAGTGCCTTTATAGGCTTGGCAAAGAAGAAACTCGTAAATGTATTGACGCAGCTATCAATGCTCCTAACCCAAAAGTTATTGACTTCTCAGATATTAAGAGTGTGGACTGGTCGCAGGTCGATGGTATATCTTTCGGTTTAAAAGAACTTGATAAACAGTTGTTTAAAGCATACAGATCAAGTCTTACTCTTGTGTTTGCAAAGCCGTCATCAGGTAAAACTTCGTATGTCAATCAGGTCATAGCATCTGCCATCGACGAAGATAGACGTGTATTCCTATACACAGACGAATTAAGTGAAGAAATGTTTAAGAACTGGTTTAACTTTACCGTAGCGGGACGTAGACACGTTCAAAGTTTTACAAGTAAAGAGGGTAGTCCTTACTACAAGGTATCACCCGTAGCAGAAGTCAAGATTAGCGAATACTACAAAGACAGACTGTTCATTTATCGTGACACAGAGTCCTCAAATATCGACTCTCTGCTTGCCTGTATAAAAGAGGAAATAAGGCGCAAGGGAACATCTGTTATTGTGCTTGACAACCTTATGACTATTGACATAGACAGCAAAGCAAGTGAGCTTGAGCAGCAGAAAATCATAATGAAAAAGCTGGCTAAACTTGCAAAGGATTATAATGTAGTTGTGATTTTAGTTGCACATTCCAAAAAGACAAAAGAACAGCTTAGTCTTGAGGACGCAAGCGGTACGTTTGCAATTGCTAATCTTAGTGGCAGAATGTTGTCAATGGAGCGCAACACAAACCTTGACGACAATTCCTATGATGTAATGTTCACTATCCAGAAAGATAGATTTGGCTCTAAGAACGGTGTAAAAGTGCCCGTAAGATTTGACTTCCCAAGTCGTAGATTCTATACAACCGAAGAAGAATTAGGCAAGAGATACAAGTGGGACGTTATTGAGTCAACAGTTAAGGAGTTGCCTAAGAGTGAGTCTCTTGAACGTATGGAGATAAATGAAAGTGCAGATGATGAAGTGTTTGGAGCGTAAAGGAGGATAATATATGCCGTATGTATGCTTAGAATGTTGGGAAGTATATCGCAATGAGCAGGGCTACTGCCCAAAAAGATCATGCCATGCCAGCCCCGTGGTTGAGATTGACGAACTTATGTTTCCCATAATCAAATTATTAAACGATAAGGGATATAGCACTACTAACTGTTGTAGTGGTCATGCGTATGATGAATGTTGTCACCCTTATATAGCGTTTCACGAATATCTGAGACAGGATATATTAGAAGATGGTGAACTTGAAGAATTATTCTCAGACCTGCCGAATGGTTGGGAGCTTGAAGTGAGCGACGAAAGATGGTCTTTCTGTTTGAGAAACTACATACCTCATAAAGACACTATTGAGATGTATGAGGATATAGTCAATGCCAATTTAGCATTGTTGAAATACGTTGATAAGCTACCACCTTTGGAGTATTAAGATTGAGGTATTAATATCATGGAGTATTATGCTAATTATCATAAACATACTCATTATAGTAATATAATGGTTTCAGACTGTGTTGTTAAACCAGAAGATTATATGAAACGTGCAGTAGAGCTTGGTCATAAAGAATATTTTACAACTGAGCATGGTTATCAAGGCAATCTTTATGAAACTTTCACACTCTGTCAACAGTATGGACTACGTTGTATTTTTTCTGTTGAAGCATATTATGTTAACAATAGACATGAAAAAGACAGAGGTAACTATCATCTTATGCTTATAGCAAGAAATAAAAACGGTAGATTTTCTATAAACAAAATATTGTCTGAAGCTAATCTTACGGGGTATTATTATAAACCAAGAATCGACCTTGAATTGCTTCTTAGTTTATCACCCAACGATGTATATGTAACAACCGCCTGTTTAGGATCGCCATTATTCAAAACTAACGATTGGGAGGCAAGTTTTTTTCAGCCAGTATACAATCATTTTGGCGATAGTTTACTTTTAGAGGTGCAAGACCATAATGACTTGGATCAGATAGAGCATAATAAACGCATACTTGAGTTGTCTGAAAAATATAATGTACGCATCATACACGCTAATGATAGTCACTATATAAAGCCCGAAGATGCCAAATATCGTAAATTGTATGTTGACGCTAAGAGACAAGGCAAAAATGAGAGTTATAGTAACGAAGATAACTTTATTCTCGATTATCCAGATTACGATACTATAATGCATAGATATGAGATACAAGGAGTATTATCACACGAGCAAATATTGACGGCTCTCAATAATACAAATATAATGGCAGAGTGCGATGAAGTATTACTTGATAAGGAATTTAAGATACCAAAAATAACTGAGGATAGTAATGCGGCACTAAGGAAGTTAATAGCTGAAGCATGGCCAATTGAAAAAAATAACATACCAGTAGAGCAACACGCTCATTATGAAGAAGAAATAGAATACGAAACGAGTATGGTTGAACGCTGCAATATGGCAGACTATTTTGTACTCAATCAAAAAGTTGTTAAGGATGCCAAAGAAAAATATGGTGGGCAACTCACTCATACAGGCAGAGGTTCAGCCGTATCATTTTATATCAACAAACTTTTAGGGCTGACGGAGGTAGATAGAATCTGGTCACCTGTCAAAATGTACCCGACGCGCTTTCTCTCTGACACAAGAATATTGGAGACGAAATCTCTCCCTGACATCGATCAAAATTGGAGCACTACAGAGCCTATATTAAAATCAACAGCAGACTTGTTAGGCGAAGATGGCGTAAGGCAGATGGTTTCATTCAAACCTTTGCAAGATTCAAGTGCATTTCGTTTATGGTGCAAAGCCAAAGGTATGGATATAAAAGAATATGATGAAGTTGCGAAGGACATTGATAAATATTCTAATGATGCAAAGTGGAGTACGCTTATAGAAGAAAGCAAAGTATTTAAGGGTGTTATTGATTCCATTGCTCCTTCGCCATGTTCATATCTACTTTATGATAAACCCATATCTTCAGAACTTGGCATACTCAAAATAAAGGACGTTTATTGTTGCATTCTCGATGGTTATAACTGCGATTGTTATAAATTTTTAAAACAGGACTATTTAATTGTTACCGTGTGGGATATTATCAATCGAGTTTATGACAAAATAAAACAACCTGTTGATGATATTAAAACATTGATAAAAAAATGTGATGATAAAGTATGGAAGATATTTAAAGATGGTATGACAACTACAATCAATCAGTGTGATTCTGATTATGATAAACAAATATTGAGACAATACGCACCACACAGTTTTGAAGAACTATCTGCATATGTAGCTGCCATTCGTCCCGGATTCGCCTCTAATCTAAAAAACTTTATAGAGAGAAAACCTTATACAACAAATGTGCCAGAACTTGATGAACTTTTAAAAGATTCATTCCATTATTTGATGTATCAAGAAAGCATAATGTCATATTTGGTATGGCTCGGAATACCTGAAAAGAAAACCTATGACATAATTAAGAAGATAAGCAAGAAGAAATTTAAAGCCGAAGAATTAGAAAATCTAAAAACAGAGCTTAAAAAGAATTGGATTGCCAAATTAGGTAATGAAGATTATTTTGATGCAACTTGGCAATCGGTTGAAGATTCATCGGCTTATTGTTTTAACGCATCGCATTCGGCATCAGTTTGTCTCGATGGTATGTATGGTGCTTATTTAAAGTCACACTATCCACTTGAATATTTTGAAACGGTGCTCAATATTTATACAGGCGATGAAGAAAGAACGAGTAATCTTATATCAGAAATGCCTTACTTTGGCTTAAAACTTGGCACAATAAGATTCAGACATTCAGGTGCAAATTATATTGCCGATAAAGAAACAAACACTATCCATAAAGGCTTGGAATCAATTAAGTTTATGAATGAATCGGTTGCAAAAGCTCTCTATGAAATGCGAGATCAGCACTTTGACTCGTTCATAGATTTCCTCAAGGTTAATCCTTGCAACACAAGGCAGACTGAAATTCTTATCCGCCTCGACTTCTTCTCGGAGTTTGGCAAGTCCGCAAAACTCTTGGCAATACACGACCTGTTCCAGAAGTTCTTCTCACGCAAGGACGGCGGTTATGTTAGCAAGAAGTCTATCAAGAAAACGGCAATAGAGCCATTCAGTATTGAGCGACTTAATCAACTCTGCACTAAAGAAACGGCGACGGCGTATCAGTTTGATGACCTTACACCGTTGATAGCAGAATACACCTCGACTATAAACGATGAGGATATAACGCCAGTAGAGAAGATAGAGGCACAGCTTGAATATCTCGGCTACATAGCGGCAACAGGTCGTGAAGAAGATCGTCGCATCGGCTACGTCAGAGCAGTCTATCCCTGTAAGCGCAAAGCCGATAACAAAACGTGGGCTTACAAAGTCTCAGTGACATTTCTCGGCAAAGGTAAGGACAGCGACTTGACAATCTACAAAGCGAGATATGACAAGTGCAAGCTCCAAAAGGGAGACATCTTCTACGCAGAGAGTGTTTCGCCAAAGGACTATCAAGGTAGACGGTACTGGTATCTAATGGACTACAAAAAAATCTGAAAAAATTTCAAAAAACTCTTGACAAAGTAAGAAATGAGTGGTATAATATAATTAGCAACAGGGAGGATGTAGATTTTAACTACGTCTTTCCATTGCTATACTCTAACAAGGAAACAAATTAACAATAAAAGGAGTGTTTAAAGTGAAGAATATCCCATCTATAAGGGTGATAAAAGAGTCTCGCCTTGATGCTGTGATTCACACCAAGACTAAGAGAGAGGCAATAATGTTAGTTAAGATGCTTGGCGTTAATGAAGAAAGGTTTTATGATAAAAATGACTTCATCGAGTGTTGGGACGGACATAAAGAAAATACTTGCTATAGAATAAGAAATGGCAAGGTTGACCGAATGGACTGTGTTAAATTTTATCAGAAGATAAATGAAGAAATCTACGAGTTTTCAGACTTATTTGCTACTGGCGGTACGGTAAGCATTCACGATCTGCCGACAAGTGAGTGGTATAATCCTGTGCGATTTGATTTGCCCGAATTTGTATTTGATGCAGAACAGGCAAAAGAATTAGCAGAAAGATTGAATAAAGAACTGGCAGGGCGTTTTAACGCATTTCCAAACAACGGTATATCGGCAAAAAATGGAGGTAAAAATTCAATGAAATTTACATTTTATGTGAAAGAGGGTACAAGGATTGACAAATCCTGTAACAAGACAATACCCACAATGACAACATTTGTTTCAATTGGTAGATACCATAGTGGTAAGGCTACTTGCGACAAGGCGGACTACGATGAGAGACAGGGTTGTTTGGAAGCAGTAGCAAACGCATTTCTTAATGGCAACTTCGACAGAGAGTTTAACAAGGCTGTGAAGAAGAATAAACTGGTCGAGCTTCACGACAGAACTTGCACCTATTGCGGTAAGGTTTTTGACACAGTAGAGGAACTGAAAGCACACGAAGCTTGGCACGTTGAGTGTCGCAAGGCAAGGCGTGAGCGTTATCTTCTCCGCAAGAGAGCAAACGAGATCGCTTTTGAAGAACAGGCTCAGAAGATGGCAAAGGAAATGATGGGTGAGCAGAAGTGATATTAATACTATCCATTCTCGGCAGCGTATT
>JAEIGA010012139.1_pt1 | contig 13071 bp, 12 predicted proteins | sample 9270691 | NCBI WGS metagenome assembly JAEIGA01 (sample SAMN17057246, study PRJNA624740) | gut metagenome | biome: biome; isolation source: fecal sample | host: Bos grunniens | place: China: Xizang | collected 2019 | reverse complement strand
CGGTCGCTTTTGTGTCTATTTCGGCATCTTTCTCATCTTTCCTCGGTTGCTATGCCCGCATAGCGCCCTCGAAAGAGATAAGAAATCTGTTCGAAATATCCAACAAAATCAACTCGACCTAATTTATAGAACCTCCCTTAATATTCAACAGAGAAAATACCACTTTGCTCGGCCTTGCGGAGGATACCCTCGAAGTCGCGGACTGAAGATATTGTCCAGCGTGTGAGGAGTTTAAGTTGCTCGGCATCACTAAGTTGCCAGCCGTCAACGGTTTGGCGTATGCGCTCCGAAAGCATATATATTAGGATAGCGGCAGAGGCCGAGACATTGAGGCTCTCGACCATGCCACACATAGGTATCATTAGGAAGTCGTCTGCAGCCTCAATAACCTCATCCGAGATTCCTGCATGCTCCGTACCGAAGACGAGGGCAAATTTACCCTTTGTGACATCGAAACTCTCGGGTGTCGCGCTACAGCGATGAGGTGTTGTAGCAACGATGCGGTAGCCCTCAGCCTTGAGTGCTGCGAGAGCCTCGGTGGTATTATCATGGTGCTCCACATCGACCCACTTCTGTGTGCCACGCACGATATTTACCGAGGGGTCGAACTTACAGCGATCCTCAACGGTGTGTATCTGCTGTATGCCGAAGGCCTCGCAGTGGCGCATGATAGCGCTGGCGTTCTGTGGATGAAACATATTCTCGGTGAGAATACGCATATAGTGAGTACGCTGGGATGCCGTGCGCTTAAGCACCTCACGGCGCTCCTCAGTGATAAACTGTGTCATATATTCGAGCCTCTCGCGAAGCCACTCTTCGCTATGCTCCTCGGTACGCAACCTACTTGCGATATTTGTCATCTTCGTCTAAAATTTTTAGGTAACTCTCATATCTTGACCACGCCACAATGCCCTCCTCAACAGCCTCACGCACAGCACATCCTGGCTCGTGCGTGTGGGTGCAGTTGTAGAAGCGACAATCTGGGGCAAGACGCATCATCTCGGGGAAGTAGCGGCACAATTCACGACCCTCAATATCTATAAGTCCAAAGCCCTTAATGCCTGGAGTATCAATGATATATCCTCCCTCTATAGGGTACATCGTAGAGAATGTTGTGGTGTGCTTGCCCTTGTGGTGGCTCTCGGAAATCTCGCCTGTGCGTATATCGAGCGTAGGGTCGATATGGCTCACAAGTGTAGATTTGCCAACGCCCGAATTACCCGCTACAAGGGTCTTTTTATCTCTTAGCAACGCCCTAATCTCCTCGACACCCTCGCCGGTGGTTGATGATAGGCGTATGATATCGTAGCCCGCATCGCCATATATCGCCTCGAACTCCTCGGCCTCAGCCTCATACTCCCCGGTGAGCATATCCGCCTTGCCTATGACAATGGTCACAGGTACGCGGTACGCCTCGCAGGTAACAAGGAAGCGATCGACAAACTCACGCGCCGTAGTGGGGGAGTGTAGTGTGACGATAAGCAGTGCGCGGTCGATATTTGCAGCGATGATATGCGACTCCTTCGAGAGGTTAGATGCTCGGCGGATGACATAGTTGCTGCGAGGTAAAATCTCCACAATGGCGCTGCTATCGCCATCAGGCTCAACCATAACTCTGTCGCCCACAACAACGGGGTTGGTGGAGCGTATGCCCTTAAGGCGTAGTCGTCCACGAATACGGCAGGTGAGCGTGCCATGCTCTGTGGCTACCTCATACCAACTGCCCGTAGAATTTATCACAAGGCCCTCGATGCGCTCCGCGGCGGTGTTACTCTCCATCATACTTTGCTGCCATATTTAGTGTCCACTCCATAATCTCCCTCTGTGCCTCCTCCAATCCTGGGAATATATCTTTGCCAAACTCGGCAAGAGGATTGAAGAACTTTGACTCGTCAAGAGTCTTATAATCAATATACTTAGGCTCGAAATAATCTCTAAGGCTCTCATCTCGGCTCTCCAACATCTCGGCATACTCATCAATCTCTGCGGCGGTGAGCCCCGAGGTGCCAAGCTCCAAAATCTTATCGGAGCGCATATCGCCAATATTTGCTGTTACGAAGAGTGAGAATAGCACCGACACAATGATGATTGTGGCGACAAAGCTCAGAACCATGCCGAGCATAGAGTCAATTCTACGCAGTGCATCAAAGAAGAGCATCTTGCGAAAGAGAGGTGCTATAATCCATAGCGCTATCCATGCGCCAATGATTATAACGCCGTAGCCGATAAGGTATGCCAAGCCCGCATCCTCTGTAAATATTGCTCCCACCTCATCTGCATAGTCGGGGGCGAGGAGGATAGCAAGGTAAACACCTGCAAGCTGGAGAAATTGAACGATAGCTCCCTTGCGCCAACCATAGAGTAGAGCTACGCATATAACGATTAGTAGTACTATATCAATAACCATTATTTGGTTTGTTTTTATTATTGCATAATAATATTTCGCACGAAGATACGAACTTTTTTTCTTTATTCGTATATTTGCACCAACAAAAAGTCTCTATTATGCGTTATCGTTTTTTAGTAGCTATAATACTCTTTACCCTCTCTGAGGCTTCTGCTGCGGCAGATGCTCCGTCACGCAAGGTGTATAACATCAATGCGAATTGGCGTTTCTACCATACTGAGCAGCTTGATAATAGCGATGTTGACTACATCTCTCTGCCCCATACATGGCAGGCGGAACTCGGCAGCTATGGCAAGGGTAGCTCAATGGCAAACTATACCCGCACCTTGTCAATACCTCAGGAGTGGATGGGCAGTCGTCTATTCTTGCGCTTTGAGGGTGTGCAGAGTGTAGCCCGTGTCTTTGTAAATGGTGCCTATGTGGGTGGCCATAAGGGTGGCTTCACAGCTTTTGCGCTCGAGATTACCGATAATGTGCGCTTTGGCGCTGAGAACCACATCCGTGTGATTGTGGGTAATGCTTTGCGTAGCGATGTCATGCCTGTATCCACAGATATGGATATGACGGCGGGTATCTTCCGCGATGTGGAGCTTGTTGTTGCGCCACGCAATATGATATCTATGGAACACTACGGCTCTGAGGGTGTCTTTGTTGTTCAGAAGAGCGTCACCGAGGAGGCGGTAACGGGTTTTGTGAGGAGTTATATCTCTATGCAGCCACACGCGCACCTCGACCTCGCTGTGCGTATCATTGGTCCTGATGGCTATGAGATTGTGACAAACACCACGCGTATAGGCAAACTTGACGAGGGGTATGTGGATGTACCATTTGAGATACATGACCCACAGTTGTGGAGCCCTAAAGCCCCAGCCTTGTATCGAGTTGAGGTGAGCCTTGGCGATGACAAGCATAGTGATGCTATGGCAGTGGAGACAGGCTTCCGTGTGGTGTCTCTAAATGGTGCTAATGACCTATGTATCAATGGCGAGGCTGTGGCCGTAAGAGGTGTAAATCTTCCACACGACCGCATGGGTCATGGCATGGCTATAGACGCAACATTTATGGCTGAGGACTACGCCACGATGCTCGATATGGGTGCTACGGCACTGCGCTCGCTCTCGGGTCCTCATAGCTCGGAGTTGTATGATTGGTGTGATAGGGATGGTCTCTTGGCATGGATAGATATGCCATTTACTCGCTCCGAGGCCGCCTTTTCGGATATATGCTACTATCCTGTTGAGGAGTTCCATGCCAATGGCCGTGAGCAGCTTGCAGAGATTATAGCTCAGAACTTTAACCACCCTTCAGTTGTTATGTGGGGTCTCTTCTCACTTGTTTGGCAGCATGGCGACAGCGTCATAGACTATGTTAAGGAGCTTAATGAGTTGGCACATAATATTGACCCTACGCGCCTTACTGCGGGTTGCAGTAATACGGATGGCGATATTAACTTTATCACCGATATTGCAGTGCTTCGTCAGAATGTAGGTTGGCAGAAGGGTCAGGCCAATGATGTTGCTGTGTGGTGCCGACAGTTGGCCTCTAAGCGTGAGTGGCGCGCCGCGCACTTTGGCGTATGCTATGGTGAGGAGGGCGCTACGGAGCATAATGCAGAGCGTATCACTCGCGCACAGCGAGGTACACGCTACCTCCCTGCCCGCCGTCAGACATATATGCATGAGCGCTACCACACCATTATCGACTCTATGGGTAACTTCTGTGGCGTATGGCTCAATAATATGTTCGACTACGCCTCTGCCCGCCGTCCATATTCCCTCAATCGCTCAGGCCTTGTGGAGTATGACCACCGCACAAAGAAGGATGCCTATTACCTCTACCGCGCTGTGTGGAATGATGCCGCACCTACGCTACATATCGCCGATGGCGAGTGGCAGCAGCGCAGCGACACGCTACAACACTTCACTATATATAGCTCTGTAGGCACACCTGCACTCCTTGTCAATGGCGATAGCGTAAATGTACGCCGCACCACACGAGGTATCTACCATGCTGATTCGGTGGTTATCCGTGGTCGCGCAACTATCGAGGCGGTTGACTCAACGGGAGCCTACCGCCATAAGGTAGATATCAGATGTGGCTCGATGTTCGATTAAGGACTACCTCTTGAGGTAGTTCACCGCCTCGGGGCCCTCGCACATCACAAGGTCAAATATCGAGAGATTAGGCTCAAAGGGCAGACGGTCGCTAAATACCTGAATATAGGGCTTTGGCGTAAATATCTGCGTTGGCGTTTTAGGACGCATATCAATATCTCCCTCCGTTGCTGTGATATACTCAGTAGATATCTGAGGCACAGGGAGTTTCAAAATCTTACACATACGCTCCAAGGTCGCCATGTTGAGATCCACGAGATACCTCCACTCCTTGGTGTAGAGGTCATGGAAACGCTCGCCGTAGTAGTCGTAATAGGGTGATGAACGGTATGCCGACTCTATGGCTACAAGGTGCTGATGCTGCCAGCGCTTGGAGTAGTCTATCTCCATCTTTTGCATAGGCTGGCGTGGCTTGTTGGCGTGGCGTAGCTGCACAGATAGTTGCATCACACCTCCCGAGGTCATTATCTCGGTGCGGTTTCTGTCTGAGCGCTTTACATAGTGCTCGCCAATATCTATAATAACATCCTCGCCACCATTTACAAGGGCCGACCAATACTCCGTAGAGCCGTAATATACTAAGGGTAGAATAGTCATAGTAACAATGCTTTATAGGGCTTTGCTAAAGTGCATAGCACGCCACTCATCCTCGGCTAAGGTCTGCTCATGCTTAAGACCTAAGGCTGTAGCTGCCGCAGTTATATCCTCGACATCCTCCGCAAGGAAGCCACTGAGTAGTAGTGTGCCATCCGCGTTGAGCGCTGCGACATAGCGCGCTATATCATTGAGGATGATGTTACGATTGATATTGGCAACAACCATATCGTAACTCTCGCCCTCGATAAGCTCCACTGTGCCGTGTATAACATTTATGCGCTCCTCGATGCTGTTGAGGCGTGCCGACTCTTTGGCGCTCTCCACCGACCATATATCTATATCAATGGCATCGGCATACTCCGCGCCACAGCGCACCGCAGCAATAGATAGCACTCCTGTGCCACAGCCAACATCAAGGATGCGACCTGTAGGCTGTAGGGCGTGTATAAGTCTGCACATCATGCGTGTTGTCTGGTGGTGACCCGAGCCGAAGGACATCTGTGGCGCTACGACAATATCCATTATGCCTTCTTCGGCAGGCTCATGGTGTGGCGCACGAATGACCATAACACCCTCAATCTCAACGCGCTTGAAGCCGTCACTCTCCCACTGAACATTCCAATTCTCATCCTCAATCACGCTCTCGCTAAGTAGTGTGCCGTAGTCGGCAATAGTGCTCAACGCCTCAGCGCGATACTCCTCCCATGCCTCCGCAAGGATATAGGCCTTAAGAGTTATGCCCTCGGCTGTCGGCTCGGTATCGAAACTCTCAAATGGATAGTCCGCAAGAAAGGCCGTAGCAATATCTGCCTGCTCCTCGCTCTGGCACACAATGCAAAGTTCTATATATTGCTTCATTTTGCAGTTTTCTAAAATAAAATTCGTATCTTTACCACAAAAGTAATAAAAACTCTTGAATAAGTTGCATTTTACCACGGAGGTTTTATTGAGATTTTAATTGTAGAAGATCTACATTTGTCGATAGATTAGCGAAGTATGGATATTCAGAAGAGGTGGGAGAGGGTTAAGACGGAGTATAGGCGATATTTAGTTGCGGAGCGACGACTATCGGAGAATACTGTGGCGGCATATATGCGTGATTATGACGACTTCATGCATTATGTGCTTCGCCTGCATACGGCTGTGCCTAAGGATGTCACCTCGGAGATAATATCCAAATATATGGATTGGCTCTATAGGTCTGGCTGTAGCAGTGCCTCGCAGGCCCGAAAGCTAAGTGGCGTAAAGAGCCTATACAACTATCTGCTTATCAAGGAGAAGATTGAGCAGATGCCCACCGAGAGTGTCGAGGCACCAAAGGCGGAGCGCCTACTCCCCGATGTGCTCACCGTAGAGGAGATAGATGCCATGATTGCCACCTTCGATATGACTACGGTGAAGGGGTGCAGAGATAATGCCATTGTCGAGGTGTTATACTCCACGGGGTTGCGTGTCTCGGAGCTTGTGTCACTGCGCATAGACAACCTCTTCTTTGGCGAGGGGTATATTCGTGTTGTGGGTAAGGGCGATAAGCAGCGTCTTGTGCCTGTAGGTTCGGCAGCGCGTGATAAGATACAGCTATACATGGAGTTGCGCCGACCTAAGCGAAGCTCGGAGGCTACGCTCTTCTTAAATAACCGTGGTGAGCCTCTAACACGCATCATGGTATTTAACATCATCAAGCAGGCAGCGTACTTGGCGGGTATAGATAAGAACATAAGCCCCCATACGCTGCGCCACTCCTACGCTACGCACCTCTTGGAAGGTGGAGCAAACATCCGCCAGGTGCAGGAGCTTTTGGGGCATGAGAGCATCTCCACCACGGAGGTATATACACACCTTGACCGCAAGCACTTGCGCAGGGTGGTTGAGGATTCATTTGTAGATTTAGATTTATAGGATATGAAGCGTTTTACACTATTTATCATGGCACTTATCGCCACCATGGGTGTGGCAATGGCTCAGGAGCAGGAGGTTGCTATTGAGTGCGATTGGGGCGTATTATCGGGTAGTCTTGTTGTGCCGAATGGCGGTAGCGATACGGCGGTGCTTATAGTTGCTGGCTCTGGCCCTACCGATAGAAACGGTAACTCGGGCGCGGGACTAAACACATACTGTTACAAGATGCTTGCGGATGATTTGTCTAAGGCGGGTATAGCCTCTATGCGCTACGATAAGCGTGGCGTGGGGCTTAGCACGCTTAAGGATATAGACTCCTATGTCGATGTTGTGTTTGAGGACTTTGTGTCGGATGCAGCACGATGTGTCGAGTATCTGCGCTCGGCGGGATTTGATAAGGTCGTAGTTGCGGGTCACAGCGAGGGTGGTGCCATAGCCCTACATCTTGCTCTTAGAGAGGATATTATGGTAGATAAAATTGTTCTTCTCTCTGCGGCGGGCTTCCCAATGGATAAGATACTAAATGCCCAGCTATCAGCCCAGCTTGTACCTCAATATTTGGGCCTTATGATGACGGCAACAAACATCATTCAGCGCATCAAGCGTGGCGAGGAGGTGGCCGTGGAGAGTGTGCCAAAGGAGCTACTTTCGTTGTTCCACCCATCTGTGCAGAAGTTCCTATGTAGCTCCATGGCCTTTGACCCTGCGGAGCTTATATCTCGCGTTGAGCAGCCTGCGCTTATCATCTCGGGCGGCAGAGATATACAGGTGACCAAAGAGAATGCCCTACAGCTACTATCTAAGGCTAAGCATGGTGAGCATATCAACTTTGAGAATATGACACATATACTTAAGGATGCCGATACCTCGGATCGCATAGAGCAGCTTATGGGTGTATATACAAACTCAAATCTACGCCTTACTGAGGGCCTAACTGCGGCGATTGTAACATTTATAAATAGATAGCCTATGTCACTATTTAAGAGATTGTTTGGTGGCAAGACCACAACAAAGGAGTACCCAACAGATGAACTAACAATAAATGATAAGAGCTTAAGGTTGAGGTTTTTTGCCCATGCCTCGATAGCTATAGAGTATGAGGGACGCTGGATATATGTTGACCCTGTGAAGGAGAATGCCGATTATAGCTCGCTCCCTAAGGCGGATGTTATCCTTGTTACACATCATCACTTCGACCACTTCGATATGTCGGCTATCGAGACCTTGCAAAAGGAGGATACGCGCCTACTCTTGGATAAAACCTCGGCCGAGGGTCTTGGTGGTGACTGCTACACGATGCTACCTAAGGGCGTTGCCGAGCCTATCGCGGGTGTTAGGGTTGAGGCTGTTGCAGCATATAACACCTCGGAGGGACACACTCAGTTTCACCCCAAGGAGAGGGAGGATTGTGGCTATGTAGTAACCTTGGGCGATGCTGTGCGTATCTATATCTCTGGCGATACGGAGCTTACCGAGGAGATGCAGGCCTTGCAGGGCATAGATATAGCCTTTATAAGTGTAAACCAGCCATATACAATGACGCCTGAGCAGGCTATTAAGGCGGTGAAGGCCTTGCAACCAAAGATATACTACCCATACCACTATGGCCAGGTTGATGAGCCTACAGATGTAGAGGCCCTGGCTCGTATGCTTCAAGATATAGTAGATGTCCGTATCAGACCATTGGCATAGCGAACTATCAGTTGATAAGTTAAGGCATCGTCTTCGGGCGGTGCCTATGCTCGTTATTGTTGTCCCCTTTATTGCGGGTATTGTCGTGGCGCAGAGCTTTGTCATGCCCTTGTGGTGCGCTATTGTGGCGGGTGTCGTTGCGCTCTGTGGTGCGGTGTTAGCTCTGCCACGCAGTGTCTCCTATGGCTTTGTAGGCTTGGCACTTATGCTTATGGGCTACTTAGCTGTGGAGGTGGGCGCACGACCATCGGCAATTCCTTATGACGATATGGTGGAGATGCGCGTTAGCGTTGTAAGCCCTATTGCTGAGCGTGAGGGTTATAGTGTTGCCGAGGGGCGTGTTGAGGCGTGGATGGATGAGTGCTGGCATGATACTCGGGAGCGTGTGCAGTTGTGGCTACGCACCGATACTGTGAACTATGGCGATAGAGTCCATGTGATAGGTAGGCTTAAGGAGCGCATATCTAAGTATGAGAGTTATAACACCCTTATGCACCGCCGAGGATATGTCGGTGGCGTGGCACTCTCGAACTTCAATATCCTTGGTATTGAGCGCAATGCTGCGGGAGGCATACGCAGACATGCTATCGAGAAACTCGATAGATATGCTTCGGATAGCACAGCGCATAGTGTTGTTGAGGCTATGGTAACGGGTACGCGTCACACTATGATCCCAGAGTTGCGCGATGCATACTCCAGGACGGGTCTTGCACACCTTATGGCTGTCTCGGGACTGCACCTCGGTATTGTGCTGCTTGTGGTTAACGCCCTGCTCCGTCCTCTATGTTTTATTCATCGTGGGCATATCCTCTGCAATATATTGGCTATTGTCGCGGTGTGGCTCTTTGCTATTCTTAGTGGTGCCTCGCCCTCGGTTGTGCGTGCCGCGCTTATGCTGAGTGTCCTGCAACTCTCCAACATCTTATCTCCGAGGTATGACTCTATGAACTCCTTGGCCTTTACGGTATTTGTGATGCTTATGTGTAGGCCCGACTACCTCTACGATATAAGCTTTCAGCTCTCGGTGCTTGCTGTGGTGGGTATCGTGGCATGGGGACTCCCGATTATACGCAGCATAAGAGTTAGAAGCGTGGTTGTTAGGGCGTTTGTAACTACCGTCATCATCGGCGTTGTCGCAACATTGTGGACTCTGCCCGTGGTGTCGCATACCTTCGGCAATATCCCTATTGTAGGTGTCGTTGCTACGCCCATAGTGCTGCTCTTTGCCTATGTGGTTGTGGCGGTGGGAATATTTGTTTTAATATTGCCACATCCGCTATCGCTCCCCTTTGGCTATCTCGCTGAGTGGGCTGCGACACTGCAAAATATGATTGTCGAGAGCCTCTCCATGCTCCCCTTTGCAAGCGTTGAGTATCGAATATCTACAACCTCGATAACCATATATTATGTAGTTTTTATTGTTATAACCACCTTTGTTTGGTCGATAAATAGAAAAAAAGAGTTAACTTTGTCTTATGATATCGAGTGATGTGGAGATAATGCTTAATGAGGAGTTTCGCCAGCAGGTCTTGCGAAATATCGAGCGTGACCCCGTGGCGGTGGCAATGGATAAACATATTGCCAACGCCTCGTTGGTGGCTACGCAGGTTAAGTACCTGCAACGAGCACGCCATAAACTCCCACGCCTCTATGAGGCGGGATGCGTTATTCCACCCCGCGCCTTTGAGCAGTCATCGAGCGAGGAGAGCGCCAACATTAAGAATATAAGTGGAGGTGCGCTCCTGGACCTTACATGTGGCTTGGGTATAGATGTTATGCACTTTGCCGAGCGTTTCGATAGGGTCGTTACTCTGGAGCGTGATGAGGCGTTGGCTAAGGTTGTACGATATAATTTCGCGCTGCTCGGTATTGATAATGTGGAGGTTATAACAACCTCGGCAGAGGAGTATGTGGCTACAACTACAGAACACTTCGATTGGGTCTTTGCTGACCCTGACCGCCGCTCGGCTGAGGGTAAGAAGATGGTGCGCATGGAGGATTGTTCACCCGATGTTATTGCGCTGATGCCTCGCCTTCGAGAGATTGCCTCCCGCGTAGGGTTGAAGCTATCTCCGCTCTTTGATGTGGATGAGGCCTTTAGGCTTCTCCCTGGCTCTGAGGTTGAGGTTGTATCCATAGGTGGTGAGTGCAAGGAGCTGAACATATATACAGGCGCTGATAGGGATTTGTTAAGAGTTACAGCTGTGGGTCTTGGTAGCTGGGAGTTTGCGCCCGAGAGCATGCGTATGACGCCTACGGCGGAGCCGTTGGATATTGAGCGAGCCAACTATCTTATCATCCCCGATGTGGCGCTGCAGAAGGGTCGTGTCGCCATTGCGGCATTTAAGCCCTTTGCTCAGATATGGAGTAATAACGGCTATGCCTTTGCAAGTGAGTTACCCTCGGAGGTGTTACCCGCCAAGGTCTATGCCATTGAGCGTATGACAAAGTATAACCCTAAGCAGCTCAAGCGCGAGTTTCGTGGTGTGGGTGTTGAGATACTTAAGCGCGATACACCACTCAGTGTCGATGCTGTGCGCCGTGCTACGGGTATGCGTGCAGGTGCCGAGCGTATGGTGGCTATAACGGCTATCGCCTCGGAGAATTGGATAATAGAGATAAAGAGTTGTTAATGAATATTTTTAGTCGCATAAATCATCTTTTGAATGATACGCTATTGAGTGTCGATAAGGCGGAGCATAGCGCGCTACATCGTGGCTATAGACTTGTCTATTACACACTCAGGGGATTAAACCTAAATCGTACGCTTGTCGATTGCGCAGCACTGACGCTCTATAGTATGTTTGCTGTGGTGCCAATCCTCGCTGTGGTGCTTATGATATTGGGACACTTAGGTGTTATTGATAACGGCATCAACACCCTCTATGTCTCTGTGCCAGAGTGGAGTGACCTCTTGGATAGTGTTATCCCTGCGGCGCGTGCTGCGGTGGATATAGTCCCTTCGGGTATCTTTGCTATTGCGGGCATTGTAATCCTGCTATTTGTGGTCTTTACGCTCTTTAAGACCGCCGAAGGGTCGTTTAATCGTATATGGTCAGTGACACGCAAGCGTAGCTTCATACATCGCTATACGGCGTATCTTATCATCGCCCTCTTTGTGCCTGCGTTGCTTATTCTTGCCATGTCGTTTGCCTATGATATAATCTCGGCAATAGGCCTATCGAACGATATGAGTAAGCTGCTCTCGCGCTCATTGGCGATACTCTTTACTTCACTTGCTACAACACTAGTATATAAGTACTTGCCATTTACGCGCGTTGCATGGAGCAATGCTATGCGCTCGGGTATCTTTGCGGGTGTGTTGCTCTCGGTGTGGCAGTGGGGATATGTCTATTTGCAGATGGCAATGTCGCAGCTCAGTGTTATCTATGGTAGCTTTGCTGCTGTGCCGCTCTTTATCATCTGGTTGCAGGTGTCGTGGTTTATATTACTGCTCGGATGTGAGATATGTCATGTGCGCCAACATCGTGATTATTATGAACTTATAGATAGTCGCCGTTTGCACCGCACTTCGAATGTTGAGAAACGAGTGAGGGTCGTTATCATCGGCTCAGGAAATGTTGCCGAGGCCTTTGCCCGCACCATGGCGAATGTTCCAAGCATCAATCTCCGCCAGATTATGGCGCGTAATATGGAGCGATGTGTTGCGGTGGCAGGCATAGGCCATTGCTCATGGAGCATGGATCCAACGGAGTTGGCAGAGGCGGATATCTATATTATCTCGGTGAGTGACCGTGCTGTTGGTGAGGTGGCAGGGGAGTTTAACTTCCCTAAGAATGCCTTGGTGGTACATACTGCGGGTAGTGTGCCTATGAGCGTGATAGATAGACCTGGCAGACGCGGTATCTTGTATCCCTTCCAGAGCTTCTCATCGGGTCGCATAATACGCCTTGGTGATGTGCCTATCTTCGTGGAGGCAGATAATGAGGAGGTGACAGAGAGGTTGACAGCCTTTGCATCGCTTATTAGCTCTCGTGTTGAGTATGCCGATAGTGAGCGCCGTAGTAAGATTCACCTCGCGGGAGTCTTCGTTAATAACTTCACCAACCACCTCTACGGCTTGGCCACAGAGATTGTTGATGAGGAGGGGTTGTCGTTCGATGTCCTACGCCCGATAATTAGTGAGACGGCAAATAAGGCGATAGCCTCCGCAGACCCCTATGCCGTGCAGACAGGCCCTGCCGTGAGGGGTGATAAGACGATTACGGATAAGCACCTTAAGGCTTTGAGAGGCGAGGAGTTAAAACAGAAAATTTACAAAGATATAACTGAGAGTATATGGGAAACTTCAAAGAGGATATAGCACTTGTTGAGGCGATAGTCTTGGATGTTGATGGCGTG
>JAEIGA010012138.1_pt1 | contig 13072 bp, 13 predicted proteins | sample 9270691 | NCBI WGS metagenome assembly JAEIGA01 (sample SAMN17057246, study PRJNA624740) | gut metagenome | biome: biome; isolation source: fecal sample | host: Bos grunniens | place: China: Xizang | collected 2019 | reverse complement strand
CACTTTTCACATCTTTTGCACTTGATATGACTTTATCATCAATTTTAGCTATTGAATAGCCTCTTTTCAATGTCAAAAGGGGATTTAAGATTTTCAATTTATCAACATTCCTCAAAAATTTTTCCCGTTTGGCTTTTGTTACATCTTCAGGATTTCTCAAAACTGCTCTTGCTTCGATTTTAAGCAATTTGCTTTTGTTTTTTGAAATTATATTTGAGGATGAAATATTTAATTTTCCAATCAGATTGTCCAAGTGCATCTCCTTAATTTCATAGATTGATTCTGGATTTTTAAAAATCTGGTTTTGGGATAGGTTTTCAACCTTCTCTTTATTGAGACTCAATTTATCATTTATGCTTTTGTTAACTCTTTGGGATAATTGGTTGATTTTGTATCTGACTTCTCTTGTTTCGGGCACTGCGATTTCAGCCGCAGCAGTTGGTGTTGCCGCTCTTTTATCGGCTACAAAATCGGATATGGTAAAGTCGATTTGGTGGCCTACCGCACTTATGACCGGAATTCTGCAGGCATAGATTTCACGGGCAACAATTTCTTCATTGAATGGCCATAAATCTTCGATGCTTCCTCCTCCTCTTCCAACGATTAAGGTATCTATATCATATTGTTGGGCATGTCTGATTTGGCGTACAATTTGGCCTGCAGCCATATCTCCTTGAACGAGTGTTGAAAACACCAAAACTTCACAATAGGGATATCTTCTTTCAATTGTTGTGATAATGTCCTTTATGGCAGCGCCTGTTTGTGCTGTGACAACTCCAATCCTTTGAGGATATTTTGGAATTTCTTTTTTGTGGGTCTCATCGAATAGTCCTTCTTCTTTAAGCTTCTTTTTCAGTTGTTCAAAGGCGACATGCAAATCGCCAATTCCATCCTCGGTCATGCTATTGGCATATAATTGGTATTTGCCGTCTCTTTCGAAGACTTCAATTTTACCTTTGATGATTACCTTCATTCCGTTTTCCGGTTGGAATTTAAGGTTGTATTTTCTTCCTTTGAACATCACTGCAGGAATTTGCGAATCTTTGTCCTTTAGGGTGAAATAGCTATGTCCGCTGGGATAAGTTTTAAAATTGGATATTTCCCCACGGACGTAGATTCTTTTCAAATTCACGTCATCTTTTAGCTTTTTATTGATGTAGGCATTTACCTGAGACACAGTTAAGTATTCGTCGTCCATGTATTCACCTTCAAAGTAATGTTGTTATTATGTTGTTTATATTAAATACAATTTTTTATTTTTGGGTAATTATTGCTTTATTCGCCAATCGGAAGTCATTTTGCCGACAAATTAAAAATTATTCAATATTTTTATATATTAAATTGAATATAATTCAAAATGGTAATATATTTTAACTAAAAAATGAACATATGGTGAGTTTTATTATGGCCGCTTTTGAAAGAGTAAAATCAGGTATTGATGAGTTGGATGAAACCCTGGACAATATCCGTCTGGGAGATAATGTGGTATGGCAGGTTTCTAATTTAAAGGAATTCAGTTATTTTGTAAATCCTTATGTAAAACAGGCTTTGGAAGATGAAAGGAACTTGATTTACATCAATTTCGGACAACATGAGCCGTTAATCCCAATGACTGATGAGGATTTTGAGGAACTGGAAGCCGAAAGGAACAATCCCGATACTGAATTTGCAATGATTGAGAGAAATGGGATTAAGATTTATAAGGTCGATCCGATGGAGCAATTCGAATCATTTACCCTGGAGGTCCACAATATCATTACAAAAGAGGGATTCGATGCATTTTACGTGTTTGACTGCCTTTCCGATTTGCAGGCTGCATGGGCAACCGATTTGATGATGGGAAATTTCTTCAGAGTTACCTGTCCGTATTTATTCATTCTTGACACAGTAGCGTTTTTCCCGGTCATCCGAGGAAAGCACTCCTTCGAATCCATTGCAAAAATCAGGGAAACAACACAGCTCTTTTTGGATGTCTATTCCAATAATAATGATGTTTATGTCCATCCTCTCAAAGTTTGGAACAGATATTCCCAGACAATGTTTTTAGGCCATAAGTACAACCCTGAAACCGGCAGCGTTACAACCTTGACTGACGGTATGGAGGTCTCCAAATTTTACCAGGTAATCAATTCAGCTTCCGCTTACAATAACGAGCAGAGCACTGACAGCTGGGAGAGATTCTTCACTGCCACTGAGCTTTTGCGCCAAAATGGTGTTGATGTATCCGACAGGTGTGAACTGATGTGCTCCATGATGATGGCAAAGGACGAGAAAGTGGCTGAAAAGATTAAGCAATACTTTGAATATGATGACTACATCAATATCTACAATCGTTTGGTTGGAAGCGGTATGATTGGAGGTAAAGCCTGCGGTATGCTTTTGGCCCGTAAAATCATTGAAAAGGACCGTCCGGATTTGTATGCAAATTTTGAACCTGACGATTCATTTTACATAGGCTCAGATTTGTTTTACACATACATTGTTTCAAATGACTTGTGGAATATCCGGGTAAAGCAGAGAACAAAAGAAGGGTACTTTGAAGCAGGTCGTGAATTGGAAGAGGGCTTGAAAAACGGTGTATTTCCGGAAGACATCAAAAACGAGTTCAGAAGGGTTCTTGACTACTTCGGCCAAAGCCCAATCATTGTCCGTTCAAGCAGCCTTCTTGAGGACGGGTTCGGAAATGCGTTCGCTGGAAAGTATGAATCAGTATTCTGTGTAAATCAGGGTTCCCTTGAGGACAGGCTCAACGCTTTTGAGGAAGCCGTAAAGACAGTTTACGCAAGTACCATGAACATTTCAGCTCTTGAATATCGTAGCCTGAACGATTTGGACGATATGGATGAGCAGATGGGATTACTGGTTCAAAGGGTTTCAGGATCTTACTATGGCGACTTCTTCTTCCCTACAATAGCGGGAGTCGGATTTTCATACAGTCCATATTCACCGCAGCCGGACATGGGACGCAATGGTGGAATGCTCAGACTTGTTATGGGGCTTGGTACAAAAGCGGTTGACAGGACTCAAAATGATTATCCAAGAATTATCAATTTGGATAGGCCTCATGCAATCGATCATCCGAATGTTGCTGAAAGGCATAGGTATTCACAGCATTCCCTTGACGTATTGGATTTAAAAGAAGTATCCATTCATGAAATTCCGGTCGATGACGGTTTGGAGGTTCTTCCGAGATATGCAAAACGCCCGGTCATTGAGCATGACACCGAAGCCGAGAGGTTATACAGGGAGAGAGGCCAAAGAAGAGAGATTGTTTTCGTAAACTGTAACGGTATAGTAAACAACGATAATTTCATCAGCATGATGAAGGATTTGCTCAAGACTCTTGAAAGCGCTTATGACTATCCTGTTGACATTGAATACACTGTCAATATTGGTGAAAAGAATTCATTTGTTGTCAATTTGCTGCAATGCAGGCCTCTTCAGATTTCAACAACAAAAGAGGAGATTGAAATACCTAAGGATGTGGGCGAAACTTATTTCCATATCAGAAAAGCGTCAATGGGAAGATCAAGAAAGGAAAACATTGAAACGTTGGTTTATGTCGATTCCCATAAGTATTATGAATATCCATATGCTAAAAAAAGTCTGATAGCCAGGATAATTGGTGAAATCAATGCATATTGTAAGGAAAATGACAAAACATCAATGCTGATTGTTCCGGGAAGGATAGGAACCTCTTCACCAGAACTTGGAATTCCTGTTGTATTTGCAGAAATCAGTCAATTCAGAGCAATTCTGGAAGAGTCATACAGCAAAGTGGGTTATGTTCCGGAATTGTCTTTTGGAAGCCACATGTTCCAGGATTTGGTTGAAGCCGACATTTACTATGGTGCCCTTTTTGAAAATGATAAACGTTTGGCCTTCAATAAGGATTTGATTAAAGATTTGCCGAATGAATTAAATGACATAAACCCTGAATTGGATGATGAGCTGTATGACATGATTCATGTGGTTAACTTTGACGATAAAAATCTTGAATTCTATCATGACATGAGAAACGATGAAAGTAAATGTATTTTAAATTGAAAATACAATATATCATCAAAGGTGTTTTTTATGAGAATTAAAGATGAATTATTTGGAAAAGAGGTTCTCGATGCAGAAATCCAAATCGTAGGTAAAGTAACTGATGTTGTTTTTGATAAGGATTCCTTTGAGATTACAGATTTGGTAATTAAGAAGACTGGATTTTCAGAACAAATCAAGGCTAGCGAAAACATGGTGCCTATGGAACTTGTAAAAGTTATTGGTGATAAAATTTTACTTAAAGGCGAAGATGACATTTAATTGATTCATATGGTTTCAAAAGAATATTTAATAGATTTGTTAAAGGAAAATGAAGTTTTTCTTGAAGGGGATTTTACATTATCCTCCGGAAAGAAAAGTAACTATTACATCAACATGAAAAAGGCCATTACAGACCCTGAAATCCTGTCAACAATTTCCAAATTGATTACTGAAAAGATTGATGTGGATGAAATTGATAAGGTTGCAGGCCCTGCCTTAGGTGCAGTTCCAATAGCTACCGCAGTCTCTTTGGAATCAAAGATTCCTTTATTAATGATTCGTAAGGAAAAGAAAGGCTACGGTACTTCAAAACTCATTGAAGGCGAATTGAACGAAGGGGATGATGTCATTGTTGTAGAAGATGTTTCAACTACTGGAGGATCTCTTTTAAAAGCAATCAAGGCTATTCAGGACAATGGGGGTAATGTAAAAAGAGCTTTTGTTGTTGTGGATAGGCAAGAAGGAGCTATTGATGAGTTTAAAAAAGAAGGTATTGAATTAGAACCTTTAATTACTGTAGATGAATTTTTTGATTAAAAAAAGAAAAATAATGATGAAAATTTAATTTCATCATTTTTTTACATGATGGACAAAATGAGGAAGTTCATCAATTATTATGCTGAATGCGGTTTTAACAGCATTCGGTGAACCAGGCATAGAAAATATAACTGTTTTTTTATATATTCCAGCTGTAGCTCTTGAAAGCAATGCTGCAGCACCTATTTCCTCATAGGATTTTGCTCTGAATATTTCACCAAAACCTTCCAATCTTTTTTCAAAAAGTGACTCAACGGTTTCAACAGTAATGTCACGAGGGTCAAGCCCTGTTCCGCCTGTTGTTAGGATAACATCAATATCCTCTGAAATCATGTTTTCGATAGCATTAATCAAATCTTCCTTTTCATCAGGAATTAGGCTCCTTGATTTTAAAGTGTATCTTGCTTCGATTTCCTCTGCCATATATTGGCCGGACAAATCCGCTTTTTTTGATTTTCTACTATCGCTGAGAGTTATTACTCCGCATGTAATGTCTTTTGATGATTCTTTTTGATGTTGTGTTGATGTTTCACTTTTCATTTTTCCACCTTATTTTTCATTTAAGAGAAATTCTTTTATTAAGTAATATTCGTCTAAGCAATTAATTAATTTATTGCTTGGGTAGTACAGATTACTATTTTTTGTTTTCTCTTTGTCAACATATTTGTGTTCATGTACTATATTTATGTGGTGGAGGATTGTTTTATAATCTAATTCGAGTAAATTAGACAGTTGATTTGCATTATAAGGTTTGATTAATAGCTTATCTATTATTTTTATTGTTGTTTTTCCACCTTTTCTTCCAATTAATATATTTGAAAGATCTCTATTGCTCAAATTTAATATTTCTATGTTAATATCTTTTTTTTTGCTCATATTTTAATCCTCAATCATTAATTGGCAAAATACAGAAGTAATTTCAATGCCCATTTTAAAGCATTTTCGTCTTTTGCAATCAAAATTTGAGAATCGTCATAGTGTCCATCCTTAAAAAACAGAGTTAAAGACATGAATTCGTCAGAGAAGGTAAGGAATATTTTCAAATCTCTGTTTACGCACTTTATTTTCACTTTTTTGTTTTTAATCAGTCCCTGTTTGAGTTGAGAGTTCTGTTTTATGGAATCATAAATTTTTCGATTCACGATTAACTCCAATTCTTTTAATTTGTTCTCTTCTAAAAGTTTAATATAGTGTTTAAAATGATTTTCTGAGTAGATTGGCATTATTATTTTCAATTCTGTAGATTGTGAAATTAGTTTTATGTATTTGTTGAACGCATTTGACAGGTCACTTGTTGTTGAATATTCATACTCAGCATCTTTTAGAAGGTACATGTTCTTTAGGATATCCTCGGGGATATCGGATATGTCATGGTTGTTCCAAAAATCTTTATTTTTATTAATGGAATACCAATTTTCAATCAGTTTTACCATGTTGGCAGTAAGTAGATAACCGTTTGAAGTCAATTCATAGTATTTTTGAGATTTCCTTATTAAATTTATATTTTCCAATTCTTTAAGGCCGTGCAATATTGTTGCGGACGGTTTTTCTATCGCGGTTCTCAATTCATCTAAATTTTTTGAACTTTCATAAATTGTTAAAAGCAATTTTGTTCTCATGCTTGATGTTAAAATGTATTTGACGTTTTTATATTCGTCATTCAGCTCTTTTTTGGTTTGTAAATCGGTCATTTTATCACATCATGTTTTATATTTTCAAATAAAGTTTCAGCCCATTTTTGTGACTTTTCACTGTCGCAAATCAATATTCTGTTCTGGTCGAAACTCCCATCATCTTTAAATAGTCCCAAACTCATTGATTCATCACAGATTGTCAGATATATTTTCAAGTCATCTTTTATCGGATAGGCAATTAGTTTTCCCCTTTTCGAAGCATTTTTTCTTATTTTATCACTGATTCTTGACATGATTGCTTTGTAAATGCTTCTTGGAATTAGCAGTTCAACAGATCCGTTGTTTTTCAGTATGTGTTCAATTAACAGAGGATATTCGGGGTGAAGGTATGGAAATATGGCCTTAACTGATTTTGATTCCAATAACTGACTTTTAATGGTGTTGTGTGTCTTATAGATGTCAAGGGGTGTGGTTTCAATCAGCTGTGAATCTTTTAAATCAGTTATGTTTTTTATGCAATCCAGGCTCAACTGATTTAAATTGTGATTATCCCAAAAGTCATTGTAGTCTGTTATCAAATCAACGCTATTTTTAAAGTCCATCAGGGTTTTAAAATAGATTTCGCTCATTGGGTTGATGTAGTATTGATTGTCAATCTTTTCAACATGGTCATTCTGCTCTAATTTGGAAATGTTGCTTGATACGGAACTATAGGTGATGTTTGTTCTTTTTACGATTCCGCGTACATTATCTGGGCTATCGTACAATTCACTTAGTATTTTTAGCCGAATTTCTGACTTTGCAAGAAACTTGATATCATTATTAATCTCGTTTTGAAAATTCATTTTCATTTTCCTCCAATTTTTTTCATTCATTAAATTTTAAAAATTTAAATGAATTTTTGTATTATCAGATTTTTCCATCAGAATTTAAATAGATTTTTCCAAAACTTTACCAGAATCTTCCAATACTCATTCCAAAGCTTTACCGAACTTCTACCAAACATTATCCGAAGTTTTCCATAACTCGTTCTAAATGTTGCCCAAATGACATTAATTAAAATGCTAAAAATTTATTAATTTATAAAATTAAATTATGATTATGGAAATTTATTATGTATTAGATGCATCTGCTTTTATTAATGGATTCAAATTGAATTCAAATAATAATTTCACCGTTCCTGAAATTACTGCCGAGATTAAGGATTTTGAATCACGATTAGTTTTTGACATGGCGATTGATGAAGGCTTGCTGGTTATACAAGATGTATCATCGGAGTATGTAAGTTGTGTCGATAATATAATATCTGAATCCGGTGATATTTTAAGATTATCCCAACCGGACACAAAATTAATTGCCCTTGCTTACATGTTTTCTAAACAGGGTAAGAATGTTAAGGTCATCAGTGATGATTATACTATTCAGAATACATTGAAAATAATGAATATTCCATATTCAGGCATCATAACTGAAGGAATCAAAGGAATTTACAATTGGAAGAAGGTTTGTGAAGGCTGCAAAAAGGAATTTGATGAGGATTATCCTTTTGATGACTGTGAAATTTGTGGATCAAAAATATTTAAGAAAAGGATTAGGGTGAACAAATGAGGATTGGTGTTGTGGTTCATGGTCCGAATATCATCGATTCGGGGTATGCCTTAAAATTGATAGAGTTGCTTAAGGATTATGGTGAAGTTAAAGCAAGACTTGGCGGAACCATGGGCAGAACTGCAGTTATAGATGCTAGCCTGGAGAATGTCATAGACATCTCAAAAAAACTGGTTCCAAGCGATTCCCTAAAAATATTTCATGATGAAAATGTGGATGTGATCTTTTTACTTAATTACGGCAAATCTGACGTAACCGGCCAGGTGTTTGGCTATAAGGTTTATAATCACTATGTTGATAAGATAACTGACAACAGCACTCCCGTAATCCAAATTGAAAGGCCCGGCGAAGATGATGGCAGCATCATAGCCTGGAATAATGATTTGGATATTGTTGGGGAATTGTCTCATGAATTGAATTTGGCTGTTGTGACACCGCAGGAGGTTTATGATAATCATATCAAACAGGACAATCCCGGCTTCAACCAAAGGATTGTTCATGGTGTAAGTCCCGGCGAAAATATAATGGTTAACAGCGTTGTCATAGGCAAAACGAATTCTGATAAATTAACCTTGATAGCTAAAGACAATCATATTGTTGACATTATCGGCGGAGAACTTAAGGAGCATGGCCTTGAGAAGCTGGGGGAAGTTGACCTTGACTCCGCCATCATTAAGACAGGTCTTTTAAGAAAGGCCAAAGTAACGCCGAGAGTTATTTCATCCGATAAGCCCAATGAATTTAAAATCACATTTTTGGACCATGCCGGTGAGGACGTCTATAGGTTTAGGGATTCCAGCGTCGTGATAACTGTTGGCGATGACACTACTTTGATATCTTCAGACATTCTTTACAGATTTGATATACCTATAATTGGAATAACTGACGGTGATTTGGATAAGGTTGTTGAAGATGGATTTAAGGTTAAGGATTCTATCATTTTTGAAGTTGAAAGTGGTTTTGATGACATCGTCGGTAAAGATATTAAAAAGAAAATCTTCAATGATGAGCAGGAATCTTATGATTATCAAAATATCGATGAAGTCAGGGACAAAATCGTTGAAATAATAAATAATATTAATTGCAAATACAAAATTAGTTATATTGATTAAGTAGGATGTGTAATCTTTGGATTTTAAAAATCTTGTTCGTGAAATTCAGGAATTTAAGGGAGTATCTCGTAAAAGTTCAATTGATAATGTGATTTCCCTTTTGAAGGACTCATATAATGTTTCCGGAAATGTTGTAATTGATATAGGCGATGATGCTTCAGCCATTGACATTGGGAACAATCAGGTAATGCTTATTGCTGCTGACGGCATATGGGGAGACATCATGAATGTAAACCCTTATTGGGCAGGATACTGTTCAGTTTTAGTGAATGTAAATGACATTGCAGCTATGGGCGGAAAACCTTTGGCCATGGTCAATATAATGTCAATAAGCAATGATGATATTTACGAAGATTTATTAAACGGAATCAAGGACGGATGCTTGAAATTCGGAGTTCCAATGGTTGGAGGACACCTGCATCCCGACGGTGAAGTCGATTCATTGGGCGTTGCAATTGTCGGAATCGCTCAAAGGGATAAGATCATAACCAGTTTCGCAGCGGAAGTTGGCGATAAGGTAATAGTCGCAATTGATCTTGACGGAAAACCTCATGAAATGTTCAGCCTGAATTGGGACACTACCTATGATAAGGATGCGCAGCTTGTTCAAGACCAGATTACTGCCGTTCAATACTTGGCCGAACATGATTACATTAAATCCGGAAAGGACATTTCAAATCCTGGAATTTTAGGAACATTGGAAATGCTTTTGGAAACATCCCGCAAAGGCGCCGTTGTCAATTTGGAAGATATTCCAAGAAACGAGAGCGTTGAATGGGTTGACTGGCTCAGGTCCTATCCAGGTTCTGGATTTGTTTTCACCGCAGAGGAAGACAAATGCGATTACATAAAGGAATATTTGGCTAAATATTCCATTGAAGCTAATGTTGTCGGTGAGGTTACTGACACTAATGCTCTTTATTTGAATTATAAGGATGAACAGGCTGAAGTATTCAATCAAGAAAAAAATCCTGTTTTCATTTTCAGATAATTAAAAAAAGTTAAGGATTGCACACCTTGCAGGGTTGATATCCTTGACTTATTGCAGTATTCCTGCTTTTAAAGTACACTCTATTGTGTTCTGCTGTTTTTTGACCCCATTTGCAGGTTGCTTCATGGAATTTTCCAGAATTTGAATTTCCAATGTAGCTTCCGGAATCACTTGAACTTGTGTCCTTTTGAGTATTGGTGTAGCTGTGGTATGAATCGGGAATATGTGTTGCGCTATTCGCCCAGTTATAAGGATAAAATTCGCTTGGCGGCATATACATTACTTCAGCAAGCCCTTCTTTTAAAAGCATCTCATTTAGATTTTTGCCGTCCACAATAACGACAGCCAATGTGCGCCCGTATCTGTCAGTGTGTTTTGCATCGTCGACATCCAGTCCGATTTTTTTATTCAAACAGAATTTCTGAACGAAATTTTTGGAGGCAATATAACCTTCAACGCCCCGTTCGGGTGTATTAACGCCGACAAAACGAACCTTTTCACCACTTTTCAGATAGATTGTATCCCCATCAACGACCTGTTCGCAAACTCCGGTCTTTTCAACGTGACAATCGGTATCGCTGTATTTGTTTAAGATTTTTGAATTGGATACATCGCGGTATTTGGAAAATGGAATGTCGTGAGTAAAGCCTGTTCCGGTATATGCACTGGCTAGTGAAATAGCTCCGATTCCGATTATTAAAATTATTAATAAAGCCAATATGTGTTTTTTAGTGATAGTCATTTTTCTTCTCCAATAATAATGTTATAATTATGTGTTAATATAATTTGTGAAAATCAAATAACATAATTTTAATATTAAAAAGATAATAAATATATAATATTAAAAATTCTTATTAGGAGATTGTATGTTAATTAAAATTAATGGAGAAGAAATGGATGTTGCAGATGGTTCAACAATTCAAGATGTAATCGTTGAAACAAATGCCCCATATACTCCTGGTAGTATTGTTTGTTTAATTAAAGGTAAAAAGGAACTGGAGAAGAATATTAACAAGTATAAAATTAAAACAAACCAAGGTTCTATAATCCTTCAATTGGATGAATCTGATGAGGCAAAACCTCTTGTTGAAGTTTGGAAAAACCAATATGAGCAATTTGTTGATTTGGATATTCGCTGGTCCACTCCAACTGAAGTGGCCATTGGTCCTATTGTAACTGATTTGGAACCTACCTCTGATGAATTCAAATATTATGAGGGGGATGTTGTTTTAAGTTTATCTAGTTTTAGTAATGAGTCCACTCATTTGATAATGCTCAAGGAGAACACCACCAATGTTTACAGTGTGCCGCCATATAATAAGGGTATTTTTGCACGAGTAATCGGTGGTAAGAAAACTTTAGAGAAGCTGACTGATGACGATAAGGTAACAGGTATCGAACCAATAATTGAAAGAAGCACAACAACCGACAGCGCTTCAGTATCTGACTTAAGCACTGTTCTGGAAGAAGGCAATGAATTGTACACTTATATTTCTTTCAATATTGATGAGGATTCACCGGTTTGTGTAGAACACTTGTTTTCCCTCGTTAAGGATAATAGGATTAAAGTTTCATTTGACAGTGAATCATTCATTGGTTTTTATGACTTGCAGGGCATAGAAAAGCCTAAGGAAGACACTACTCAAAGAGCTAGAGGAACTATTACCGTCAGAAACGATGGGGTGGGTGTTGGAAGATTATACATTTATCGTGAAAATAGGGTATTGACTCCAAACCATACTACTGTGGGTAATGTTGTAAACGGAATGGAAATTATTGATATTGCAAAAGAAAACGATTTCATCACTGTTAAAGCCGAACAGCAAAGATTGATGTTGCTGAATAAAACTCAAAGTGAAGCTACAGAAATATTGTCTGCTGCAGGTGTTGAACACCTTATAGACGGGCTAATTGATGATGATGCAATAATTGTGGAACAACAGCCTAAACATACAATTGATATTATAAAAGAAGGTCATGTAATCACTAAAGCTATTAAGAAAGAAGATATTTGTACTATTAAGTTTGTAGATAATGCTCCAAGATCTGTCAGATACTTTAAATTCTTGTCAGGACTCCTAGAGAATCCTGTCGGTAAGATTAAGGTTCATTTTGCAGTTCCTGGAATGCACATAGTGATTTTTGAAGGAGATAAAAAATTAGCTAAGGGATTGATTCCTGAAAATAACCCTGTTGATAAAGTTATTAGAGGTCAAATTGGTATTACAAACATGGCTTCAAAAAGCGCTGGTTTAATTGGTATCAGATTCGAGGATAATGTTGAATTCGGACCAACTGCGGAAGCCTTTGAAGCAACTAACATCATTGGAGATATTACCTCTGATTATGAACGTCTTGAAAAATTAAAAGAAGGAGTTGTAGTATATGTCACCGAATCTAACCATGAGTCCTGATTTAGGTACAGAAGATTGGGATCCGGATGTAATCACTCGTATGATTTTTATTGGGCCGGGCGCCCATGTGAGTGAACAGCAAATCGTAAGTGAGTTTCACATGCTTGGTTTGCCGCTTACTATTAAGAATACTTGTTATGGATCTATGATTAGTGGAAAAAGTGAGGATGTTTACAAGGCTATTGAAGAGATAAGAAAACTTGATCCAAGCCACATTTTCACAAAGGAAAGAGGATTTGCACCAGGTGACCCTAGAAGATGTAGAGGTCATAGGTTTGGTCCTAGGGAAGGTTTCCACCAGATGGAAAAAGAATATAGAATACTTGGTTTTGTTTCAGAAGCTTTAGATAATCCTAAAGAAGTTGAACTTGAAGAGAAAAAACCAGTTAGCGTTGACGAATTTAAAAAAATCATGAATGAATGTTTAGAAAATAAGGAATAGGTGAAAATATGGTGAAAATTGCTCTT
>JAEIGA010012137.1_pt1 | contig 13072 bp, 8 predicted proteins | sample 9270691 | NCBI WGS metagenome assembly JAEIGA01 (sample SAMN17057246, study PRJNA624740) | gut metagenome | biome: biome; isolation source: fecal sample | host: Bos grunniens | place: China: Xizang | collected 2019 | reverse complement strand
GTTCATATTCCATACCCACGAGATCAGCACCCTTATACTCGCCAACCACCTTGTAGGGCACGAGCTTGTCGCCAGGGTTATAGTCCTCGAGAGCGAGATCGGCAGCCTTGGGGTTGAAGTGCATACCCATCAATGCCTTGGCCAACACTACAGTCATCTTCTCGCCCGAGTAGGCGTTGTAGGTCTGCACAGCCACATAGTCAATCTTTGGGCCTACGCAGAGAGCTGTGTTTGAAGGCAGTGTCCATGGAGTTGTTGTCCATGCCATGAAGTACGGTGTACCCCACTCCGTCATCTCCGGCTTAGGGTCGAGCATACGGAACTGTGCCACAGCTGTAGTATCCTTTACATCGCGGTAGCAGCCAGGCTGGTTGAGTTCGTGGGAGCTGAGACCTGTACCGGCAGCCGGAGAATAAGGCTGGATTGTATATCCCTTATACAGCAGCCCCTTATTGTAGAGCTGCTTAAGCAGCCACCAAAGAGTCTCGATATAGCTGTTCTCGTATGTGATATAAGGATTGTCAAGATCGACCCAATAACCCATCTTGCGTGTAAGGTCGGTCCACTCGCGTGTATATTTCATGACCTCCTCGCGGCAATTGCGGTTATAGTCGTCAACTGATATCTTCTTGCCGATATCCTCCTTTGTTATATTAAGTTTCTTCTCGACGCCAAGCTCAACAGGCAAGCCGTGGGTATCCCAACCCGCCTTACGCTTCACCTGGAAGCCCTTCATCGTCTTGAAGCGACAGAATGTATCCTTTATACTGCGTGCCATAACATGGTGTATTCCGGGCATGCCGTTTGCCGAAGGAGGACCTTCGAAGAAAACAAACGAAGGCGAACCCTCGCGCTCTGTCATACTCTTTGAGAACAGGTCGTTCTCGTCCCACTCGTTTAGAACCTCTTTGTTTATCTGAGGCAGATTAAGCTGGTTATATACAGGAAATTTCTTTTTCATCTCTATATCAAACTATAAAGTTGCGCAAAGTTACCCAAAAAAAACGAAAAGTAAAAGAAAGTTGCCTACTAATGAATAATAAAAGAGGTATATGGGCATACTGCTACAAACAAACCCAAGAAGGCATGCAATGAAAGCATGCGGTAAAGCAGACAAAAAACTTTAGAGGGATTCTTCAAGCAATAACCGCCATCGTTCACTCGAACATGACTTTCATGTCGTCAAGACTGAACTTTCCCTTAAGGATTGTAATGGCCACATCCAGCCCGTCATCCAATGCAGCAACGACAATCTCAGTACAGACACCTCTCTTTTTATTGAACTTGAAGAAAACCTTAGTTCTCCCGGAGGCCTCCGCGTTATGCTCTTCAGCTACATATCCTTCGGGAGAAAAAACCGCAATCCCGGCATAGAACCGTTCCCTTTCAGCCGGAACGCACTTTTTCATAGAGAAGGTTATCATCTTGTCAACAAGTCTATAAAAAGACTTCTGATGCTCAGGCATGCTATACGAAAGGACAGCAAGTTCCTTGCCTGATATCTCAAGCAGCTCAGCACCTTCCACCTTATTGTAGGCGGAGAGAAACTTATCGAATATCTGCGCCACAGCATACCCATGCAGCAGCAGAGACAGCAGAGACAGCAGAAAGATTTTTCTAATCATACCGCAAACAACAGGTTTGATTTTACTTTGCTTCAATCACATAACAGCGATTGAGCATCTTATGATTGACAACCACTCTCACACCGAATTTTTCGGCTACATGATGCGCTATGTGTTCGGCACTATAAACCGAACGGTGCTGACCGCCCGTACAGCCACAACATACCTGTATGTGAGTGAACCCGCGCTTCTTATATGTATCGACCATATTATCGACCATAGCATAGGCATTCTCAAGGAACTGAGCTATTTTACTTTCACTCTCCAGGAACTTTATTACCGGATCATCCATGCCGGTAAGTTTCTTGTAAGGTTCATAACGCCCAGGATTATGGATAGCACGGCAATCGAACACAAAGCCGCCGCCATTGCCCGAAGTATCGTCAGGAATACCGCGTTTATAGGAAAAGCTCATGACATCTACAGTCAGTTCGCGTATATCCTCGCGGTTAAAAAGAGGCAATTCCTTTATCTCCTTTACAAGTTCAAGCATATAAGGGAAATCCGTGACCGGCCCGTTCAATATAGCATACAGCTGGTGCAATGCAGCAGGGATTGTCTCGACAAAAGCTTTCTTGCGCTCAAAAAGTCCACGAAAACCATACGTACCCAAATTCTGCAAAAGACGGAATACACGGAACAACGATAGCATGCGCACGAAATGAGGTTTGTCCACATTTCTATATTGCGACAACGACTGCAGATATGCATCAATCATCCTTTCAACGACATGCGGGGTATATCTTGCACGTGACTGCCCGATAAACGATGCCACATCGTAATAGAGAGGGCCGCGACGCCCGCCTTGGAAATCAATGAAATAAGGGGTTCCATTCTTGAGCATAACATTCCGGGACTGGAAATCACGATACAGAAAAGTATTGCTGTCATCTTTCAGAAGCATGAATGACAGCTTCACAAATTCATCCTCAAGACGATTCTCATCAAATTCAATGCCTACCCCTTTCAAGAAGCAGTATTTGAAATAGTTAAGGTCCCACATTACAGCACGTTCATCGAACTCACTTACAGGATAGCATAATGAAAAGTCAAAGTATTCGGGAACACGGAACTGGATATGAGGCAACTGAGACATCACATTACACAGCACTGAGACATCATCATTAGAGAATTCGCCTTTCTCACGGGACTCTTTCATTGACACAAAAAGAGTTGTATCACCCAAATCCTCCTGCAAATAACACATTCCGTCTGAGGAAACCGCAAAAACCTCAGGCACACACACACCGCTCTTCGCAAATGCTTCTGCAAGCGCAACAAAGGCATTATTCTCTTCTACCGACGTACCTGCAGCCGCTATTACAGACGGTCCATCTCCCATTATTCTATAATATGCACGATTGGAGCCGTCACCGGTAAGCTTAACCACAGCTTGCGGTTCGCAGCCGAATCTATTCCTATATAATTCTTTTATTTTTTCAATCATTGCCTTATTCTTTCTTGAAAGCAAACTAACATTGAGCGAAGATAGTACAAGTAAGCGGATTTCAAAAGAATATCCATCATTAATATCTATTTACAAGAACCGAGCGCCTCCGCTTGCAGAAAGATACATTTTGTCCAACTTTACAACAATTTAACTAAAAATAACAGTTATTTACCCATACATACAAGACACTTTTCATGTTTTTCCAAAAAAACACTTACATTTCTTCATTTTTACAAAAGTATATATTAATTTTGCGAGCAAAGCAATAACAAAAGCCATTAAAGATTAAAATATATTTATACGATGAAAGTTGAAGCCACATTAGAGAGCCTTAAGAAGAAATTCCCCAATGAGCCCGAATATTTTCAGGCAGTAGAAGAGGTATTGCACTCAATTGAAGAGGAATACAACAAACACCCGGAGTTTGAAGCAAGTAACCTTATCGAGAGGCTCTGCATCCCCGACCGCATATTCACATTCCGTGTCACATGGGTCGATGACAACGGGAAGGTACACACCAACACCGGATACCGTGTACAGCACAACAACGCTATCGGGCCTTACAAAGGCGGAATACGCTTTCATCCGTCAGTGAATGTAGGCATACTCAAATATCTTGCTTTCGAGCAGACTTTCAAGAACTCGCTCACCACCCTTCCCATGGGCGGTGCAAAAGGAGGTTCCGACTTCGACCCCAAAGGCAAGAGCGATAACGAGGTAATGCGTTTCTGTCAGGCATTCATAACAGAACTATGGCGCAATATAGGCCCGGAGATGGACGTTCCGGCTGGAGACATTGGAGTTGGCGGACGCGAAGTAGGCTATATGTTCGGAATGTACAAGAAGCTCACACGCGAGTTCAATGGCGTGTTCACCGGCAAAGGACTTGAATTCGGCGGTTCACTCATACGCCCCGAAGCTACCGGCTACGGCAATATATACTTCCTGCAGGAGATGCTGGGCACACGAGGCGACAGCATAGAAGGAAAGACATGCCTTGTATCAGGCTCTGGAAATGTAGCACAATACACCGTCGAAAAGATAATTCAGCTTGGCGGCAAGGTTGTCACCATGAGCGATTCCAACGGATACATCTACGACCCGGACGGCATTGACCGCGAGAAACTCGACTTCATCATGGAACTGAAGAACGTACGCCGTGGACGAATCAAGGAGTACGCCGACAAGTACGGTTGCAAATATGTTGAGAATGCAAGGCCCTGGAGCGAGAAAGGCGACATCGCATTGCCATCGGCAACACAGAACGAAATCAACGGGGAAGATGCAAGAACACTCGTTGCCAACGGAGTCATTGCCGTATCGGAAGGTGCAAACATGCCATCTACCCCGGAAGCAATCCACATATTCCAGGCAGCGAAGATACTGTACGCTCCAGGCAAGGCTTCAAATGCCGGCGGAGTATCGGTTTCAGGCCTTGAAATGAGCCAGAATTCGGGCAAAATCAACTGGAGCAGCAAGAAGGTTGACCAGATGTTGCACGAAATCATGCATAACATACATAGTGCATGTGTCAAGTACGGCACACGCGAGGACGGATACATCGACTATGTAAAGGGCGCGAACGTCGCCGGCTTCCTCAAAGTGGCAAAGGCTATGATGGCGCAAGGCATTGTATAAAAGACACCAACTTAGAGGGATTTTGCAGCAATTGTCACGCGAAGCATCGCTAAAAGTGATGCCGCGTGGGATGCGAAAAGCAAAATTACTCAAAGTGGCTAAGGCCATGATGGCACAAGGCATTGTATAAAAGACACCCACTTAGAGGACAAAAGAGACATACCAAGAAACAAAGAGTCAAAATACAGAAAGAGCCAGTCTCTTCAAACAGACAGCACTGCTTTTCGAAAAGCAGTGCTGTCTGTTTAACCAACAACAATTATCAATTATCCTCCGGCTCGGCATCGCCTATTTGAGGCAATGGATGCTTCTTGCTCTGTTTGGCACCAAGTTTCTCCAGCTTAGCACAACTGTTGAGGATACTCTGCCCGCCAGGAACCAGTTTCTTCTTTCCGTCCTCAAAAGCCGCTGCCGCATTATCGATAGCCTTTCCTATGGCATTATACTTTTCCATGAACATTGCCACACGCTCTATAATCTCATTGGCAAGCGCATAGACCTTTTCATGATTTTCGGTCTGCGCTATCTGCCGCCATGTAAGGCTCACAATCCTGAGAGCCGCGAACAATGTCTGCTCGTCAGCGATGAACACATTTGATTCCATAGCCTTACGCCACAGGTCGGGCTGCGCATTGAGCGCGCTCCAAAGCGCACCTGTATGAGGGACAAACATTATCACATAGTCCATCTTCACCTTCGGCGGCTGTATGTATGACGAGTAGTCCTTTGTCGAAAGCTCTTTCACATGCTTCTGTATGCTATCGACATGCGCTTTCAGGAACTGCTGGCGTTCCTCTTCCGTCTCAGCATTCACATAGTCCATGAACGCGGTAAGCGAGACCTTTGAGTCTATTATTATCTCTCTGTTATTGTCGAGGTGAAGCACAACGTCGGGACGCATGATGCTTCCGCTGTCCGACTTTACGGTATTGCCCGCAGCATCACGTATCGTTGTCTGTATATCATAGTGCCTGCCACGTGTGAGCCCTTGCGACTCCAGCAGTTCGTCGAGAACACGCTCGCCCCAATCTCCCTGCACCTTGCTACGATGCTTGAAGACACGTGCAAGCTCATCGGCACTCTGTTTTGCAGCCTCACTATGACGCATCATATTCTCAAGATTGGCTTTCATTTCACTGCTCATCTCGGTCTGCTTGAGAGTGCTGTTATGCATTGTCTCCTTCATTTTTTCAATCGTCTCGCGAAGAGGAGTCACAATCTGCCCCAGATTGGTGTTGCTCGATTCGGCAAACTCCTTCTGACGCTGCTTGAGCATTTCATCCGTAGCACTCCTCATCTGCGCCGACACTTTCTCAAGAGTCTCGTCAAAGCGTGCCTGCTGTGCTGCAATAGCCTCACTATGCCTTTTTTCCTGTGCGGAAAGTGCGTCGGCAGATGATTTTTCCTTCTCTTTCAGCAACTTCTCAAAATGAGCCTCGGTCTCGCTTTTCGACTGCGCCAAACGCCTCTCGCTATCGGCTTTTGCCTCTTCCAATTGCGATTTAAGACTTGTACACAATGTTTCATTGTTCGCTTTCTCCGCCTCCTGCTGCCATTTAAGACGTTCTATCTCAGTAACAAGTTTATGCCGCTTGCTCCTTGCTATGAGCAAACCTATAAGAAGTCCTTTGACTATACCTATTAGAATAAACAATATCGCTTCCATCTATTATCCCCTAAAAATTTGAAACTGATTATTTTCTTGAGAGTTCGTCTGCAAGATACGGTGCTGTATGCCCGACACCCTTCTCTGCAACCTCTTCGGGCGTTCCGGTTGCCATTACCGTACCGCCATCACGGCCGCCTTCGGGCCCCATGTCGATTATATGGTCGGCCATCTTTATTACATCAAGGTTATGCTCGATGATAACAACCGTGTTTCCCTTGTCAACAAGACGGTTTATCACCCCCATAAGCACACGTATATCCTCGAAATGCAACCCTGTTGTAGGTTCATCAAGCAGATAAAGCGTCTTCCCGGTATCACGTTTGGACAATTCGGTAGCCAGCTTGACTCTCTGGCTCTCGCCGCCCGACAGCGTTGTCGAAGGTTGCCCAAGCTTGATGTAGCCGAGACCCACATCCTGCAGAACCTTTATCTTGTTAAGTATTACAGGCACATTTTCAAAGAACTCTACAGCCATGTTTATTGTCATGTCGAGCACATCGGCTATGGACTTGCCCTTGTAACGAACCTCAAGCGTTTCGCGGTTATATCTTTTGCCGTGACATACCTCGCACGGTACCATGACATCGGGCAGGAAGTTCATCTCCAGAGTCTTGTATCCATTGCCGCCGCAAGCCTCACATCGGCCGCCCGACACATTGAACGAGAAGCGTCCTGGCTTGTATCCGCGTATCTTCGCTTCGGGCAGTTCGACGAAAAGATTGCGTATATCGGAGAACACACCTGTATATGTCGCAGGATTGGAACGTGGAGAACGGCCGAGCGGCGACTGGTCAACATCCACAATCTTGTCGATATGCTCAATGCCCTCAACCTTGTCATAAGGCAACGGTTCGCGCAATGCACGGTAGAAATGCTTTGCAAGGATAGGCTGCAGCGTATCGTTGACAAGCGTTGATTTTCCACCTCCGGAGACTCCGGTTACACATATAAGTTTCCCTAACGGGAACTCAACATCGACACTCTTCAAGTTATTGCCCCTTGCACCGTATATCTTTATGGATTGCCCATTACCTTCACGTCGTTTTGCAGGCACTTCAATTTTCTCCTCACCGTTGAGGAAACGTGCTGTCATCGTATTACCTTTGAGCATCTGTTCCGGCGTTCCGGCAAAGACGACTTCACCACCCTTGCGGCCTGCCTTCGGCCCCAGGTCTATAAGATAATCAGATGCAAGCATTATATCACGGTCATGTTCTACAACTATGACAGTATTTCCAATGTCACGCAACGACTTCAGCGAATTTATAAGCCTGTCATTGTCACGCGGATGAAGGCCTATGCTCGGTTCATCCAGTATATAGAACACATTGACGAGCTGAGAGCCCACCTGAGTCGCAAGGCGTATTCGCTGTCCCTCTCCGCCCGACAACGATGCCGAAGCACGGTTCAACGACAGATATCCCAGACCGACATCGAGCAAGAAGCCTATACGCGACTGGATTTCCTTCACTATCTCTCCAGCAATGGCGCGCTGTTTCTCACTGAGAAGAGAATCGAGCCCGTTCAGCCACTCATGCAGCTGCGATATATCCATCGATGCCAGTTCGTATATATTCTTTCCGCCAAGACGATAATGAAGCGCCTCCTTGTTCAATCTTGCTCCTCCGCACTCAGGGCACACCTGCATTGCCGAGAACTGTTCCGCCCAACGCAGCTCCTTTGCCGACACACCTGAATCCTTCTGCTGCTGTATGTACTTTACAAGACCGTCGTATGTCGATATGCTATCGTAGAACATCTCCGACGAGCTGCTCAGTCTCAGAGGTACAGGAGAACCGTAAAGAATCTCATCCAGAGCCTCTTCGGGCAATTCCGCAACCGGAGTCTTCAAATCTGCATCGTAACGCGCAAGGACAGCCTCTATCTGTTGGAATATCGATGAACGTCGATACTTTCCAAGAGGTGCAAGAGCTCCGTCATAGACCGACAAAGAACGGTCGGGAACGACCTTGTCCTCATCGACACGGCTCACCACGCCCAATCCCTTGCACTTAGGGCAGAAACCTTGCGGAGAATTGAACGAAAAGTTATGCGGGTCGGGTTCCTTATAGGACAGGCCGGTTACCGGGCACATAAGACGCTTGCTGTAATGGCGCACCGTTCCCGACGGCATCTCCATTATCATGACAAGGCCGTCGCCTTGCGACAAGGCAGTAGCGAGACTCTGCTTCAAACGCTGAGTATCCTTTGCATCTACCGCAAGCTTGTCAATGACAACTTCAATATCATGATTCTTGTAGCGTTCAAGCATCATTCCGCGGCTCATTTCACACAGTTCACCGTCGATACGCACATTCAAGTATCCTTTACGCATCATCTGCTCGAATAGTTCCTTGTAATGTCCCTTGCGTGCTTTCACCAACGGAGCAAGCATATATATGCGCTTGCCGTTATAGTCATTGAGTATCAGTTCCAGAATCTTCTCTTCGGTATATTTAACCATCTTCTCGCCCGAAAGGTAAGAGTATGCATCAGCCGCACGTGAGAAGAGAAGACGCATGTAGTCGTATATCTCGGTTGTAGTACCTACAGTGGAACGCGGATTCTTGTTTGTAGTCTTCTGCTCAATTGATATCACAGGACTAAGGCCTGTAATCTTGTCAACATCGGGGCGTTCCATGCCGCCCAAGAAGTTGCGGGCATACGTAGAAAACGTTTCCAGATAACGTCTCTGCCCCTCGGCAAATATCGTATCGAAAGCAAGCGAAGACTTTCCGCTGCCGCTGAGGCCGGTAATCACCGTCAGCGAATCGTGCGGTATCTCCACATCAATATTCTTGAGGTTATGGACACGTGCTCCAAAGACCTCTATCTTTCCTTTTTCCTCTTTTGGCTCAGTCATGGCTCAACTCCGCCTGCAGTCTCTTCAGTATATCCGCGCAACAGATTCACGTCACGACGGAATTCATAACTCACGCCATCGGCACCTCTGGCATTTATAACGACATAATATACGCCGGCCTTGACCGGTTTTCCCTTATATGTGCCGTCCCAGCCGCATGTCTCACACTCTATCTCGTCAATACCCCATGAGTAGAGCTGCTGCCCCCAACGGTTATATATGGCTGCACTGAACTCTACAATGGACTTCACATTGAACACATTGTAATAGTCGTTTATTCCATCGCCGTTAGGAGAGAAAGCGTTTGGAGCATCGATATTGGATTCTGCAAGAATCACCCTGAACGGCTCATACACCTCCGGACCGAATTCCCAGAATATTTCACTGTCAGAAGTGCTGGTATAGGTAAAACGCGGCTGGATAATCGTTGTACCGCTCTCACGCAGTTCTATCTCCACATCGGCATCGTAACGTACAAGATACGGTTCAACCTCACCTTCTTTCACAAACTCCCATGCACATACAAGCGAATAGCCTTCGACCTCTTCGGCATTGGCATGCAACCTTATTGTCACCGGAGCCTCACCGGTATATTCTTCGCCAAAAACAAGTTCCGTTATTTCGCCGGCATTGTCAACGACCTGCGCTTCCGGCTCCGGTGCCTCTATGTTCTGGGCATACAACGGAAATGCGAGAAGTAGTGCCAATAAAGGAAATATAATCTTCTTCATAAACAAGAATTCTTAAAAGATACAAAGCAAGTGCCGGCAGAAAGCCGCAACATTGCAAGAAGCAAAATTAATAAAACCAATCGAGAATACCGCGTCATTTGCAACATTTAAGAGCGAAGATTTGCTTTATATTCCGCGAAATGGCATATACACATCAAAATTCACATGCTCCGTTGCATTTATTGGCAATTAATTGTATCTTCGCAGAGAAATTGCATAAAACTGTCATTCCGGAATATACACGATAAACATGAAAAGAAACAACAATATCTTTTTCACTCTGTTCCTCGTCTTTGCCTTTGCTGCCATTTCGGCCAACGCACAGGAAAACAAATTCTTCACCCACACCGTGAGCAAGGGACAGACACTCTACTCTATCTCAAAGATGTACGGCACGACTGTTGAGGAAATTGTGGAACACAACCCCGAATGCGCAGCAAAGCTACCTGTAGGACATGTACTGACAATACCTCAGCGCAGCAAAGCCAAGACACAGGAGAGCATTACGCCAAAAGAGCGCGAAGAGGCGACATACCACACTATCAAGAGCGGAGAAACGCTTTATCGCCTGGGCAAGATGTACAATATTACCCCTCAAGAGATATGCGAGGCAAATCCGGGACTTTCCATATCCAATTTCCGTACAGGTGAAGTTGTTCTGATACCAGGGGAAAAGGTTAAAGAGCAAGAAACAGCAGGACAGAAAAGGAAGGAACAGAAGAAAGCAAAGACCCACAAAGTCAAACGCGGCGAGAGCATTGAGGATATATGCGCCATATACGACATAACAGAGAGAGAGCTTAAGGAGGCGAATCCCGGAATAACAGATGACAATCTGAAAAGGAATACGATTCTGACAATTCCTGCAAGAAAAGAAACAGGGAGTGTCGAGCGTAGCGAGAGGGAACTTAGCAACAATGAAATATTTGAAAGAATTGAAGAGCAGAAGGACTCTGTAGTTGCAGACAAGGACAGCCTTGTCGATGAGAACGCGATAAGAGTAGCGGTAATACTGCCGTTCCTGCTTGACAGCTATGCGCCTAACGAACAGGGCCGAATGGTAGAATACTATCAGGGATTGCTTATGGCCGTCAAGGAGCTCAAGGAGAAGGGATACTCATACGAAATAAACACATTCGATTCGGGACATAAGGAGAACAGCCTTGACAGTCTGTTGTCAAGCGGCTCGCTCGACAGAATGGACCTCATAATAGGTGCATTATACCCTAATCACAACAAGGAACTGGCACGATATGCAAAAGAGAACGGGATACCACTGGTCATCCCATTTACCAGCAAGGAGGACGAGATATTCCGTAACCCTATGGTATATATCGTAAACTCAATGCAGTCGTACATTATTCCGGAAGTAACAGCACGTTTTACAGAACAGTTCCCTAATGCAAATGTCGTATTCGTAGAAGACACGGAAAAATCAAACAAGAAGGAGTTCATAACATACCTTACAGATGAACTTGACAAAAACGGCATTGCACATACGACACTGCCTATAAGCAATTTCTCAACAAATGAAAAGACTGCAAGGACACTTAAGGAAGTTCTAATCGAGGATAAAGAGAACTTCATTATACCCACTTCGTCATCTTCCAAAATGCTGAACACCTTGCTTCCTATTCTGGTACAGACAAAGATTCTCGACGAGACGCATCGTATTCCGGAATACAGTCTATTCGGTTACCCCGAATGGCAGATACACGCAAAGGACACGCGCGACAGCTTTTACGAGCTTGACACCTACTTCTATGCCACATTCTACAGCCACTATTCGATGCCCGAAAGTTCAAAGTTCCAGGAGAAATACATTAATCTATACAACCGGAACATACAGAACATATACCCCAGATATGGCATGTTGGGATACGACACAGGATATTTCTTCCTTCTTGCAGCAAGCAAGTATGGCAAGGAGATGCCGAAAAGGATAAACGAGCTGGAATTCACACCGGTGCAGACAGGATTCAAGTTCGAGAGAGTAAACAATTGGGGCGGACTTATAAACAAGAAGGTTTATTTCATCCACTACACCCGCGACTACAACATTGAGAAGATAGACTTTGACAAATGAAAAGAGTTTCAACAATAATACTCATACTTTTGCTTGCTATGGACATAGCAGCTCAGGTAGAACAGCCAAGACACAAGCTTGAAATAGGAGCTGTTGGAGGAGTAAACCTCAACCAGATGGATTTTCAGCCTACAATTCGCCAGAAATACAAAATGGGGATGAACGGCGGTATTTTTGCCCGATATACAAGCGAAAAATACTTTGGAATGATATGCGCTGCCCAGGTTGAACTCAATTTCTCACAAAAAGGTTGGGAAGAGAACTTTGACGATGGCACGTCAAATGGCTATAGCCGCACTGTCAATTATGTAGAAATACCGTTGCTTGCACACTTGTCATGGGGCAAGGAAGAACGCGGATTCCAGTTTTTCATCAACCTGGGCCCTCAAATAGGTTTTTCTTTAGGAGATAGCGAGAAATACGAAGGCGACTGGAAGCCCGAAGACCGCCCCGAATCGATTAGGCCTATATACGGAAAGGATATTGAAAACAAGTTCGATTACGGCATTGCCGGCGGTGCAGGAGTTGAGCTCAAGACAAAGATAGGCAGTTTCTTTATTGAGGGACGTTACTATTACGGACTGTCTGACATATTCAAGAACTCAAAGACAGACGACTTCGGACGCTCGGCAAACCAGACAATAACAATCAGAGCCGGATATGCTATAAGGATTTTCTGATTAATTGTATAAAACAGCAAGGCACAAACTTTCAAGTTTGTGCCTTGCTGTTTTATATGAAAGAAAGAACTATCTCCCCTTGTACATGTCATCGTAGTACTTCTCATACTCTCCGCTTGTGATGTTGTCCATCCACTCCTGGTTGTCGAGATACCACTGTACGGTCTTTTCAATACCCTCCTCGAACTGCAGGCTGGGCTCCCAACCAAGCTCCTTCTGCAATTTTGTGGAATCGATAGCATAGCGCAAGTCGTGGCCGGCACGGTCGGTAACGTATGTGATGAGGTCGAGCGATGCACCTTCAGGGTTGCCCAACAAGCGGTCAACGGT
>JAEIGA010012136.1_pt1 | contig 13072 bp, 10 predicted proteins | sample 9270691 | NCBI WGS metagenome assembly JAEIGA01 (sample SAMN17057246, study PRJNA624740) | gut metagenome | biome: biome; isolation source: fecal sample | host: Bos grunniens | place: China: Xizang | collected 2019 | reverse complement strand
AGTGGATGGAAGAAAACATGTTCCCATTCTACCAGTTGGGCGACTTGAAAGATAAAGAATAAAAACAGAAGACCTATGAAACAGGAAATCATTATAGCAGGATTCGGTGGTCAGGGTGTATTGTCTATGGGCAAGATTCTGGCATACTCCGGACTTATGGAAGACAAGGAAGTGACTTGGATGCCAGCATACGGTCCAGAACAACGCGGTGGTACAGCCAACGTAACTGTTATCGTAAGCGATGAACGCATCTCCTCTCCTATTTTGAGCCAATACGATACAGCCATCATCTTGAACCAACCTTCATTGGCCAAGTTCGAAAACAAGGTGAAACCAGGCGGTATCCTTATCTATGACGGATATGGCATTATGGAGCCTCCTACTCGTAAGGACATCCAGGTATATCGCATCGATGCGATGGATGAAGCTACAGAAAGAGGTATGGCAAAAACTTTCAACATGTTCATTTTGGGTGGCTTGTTGAAGCTTCGCCCCATCGTCGAAATCGAGAGCGTTCTGAAGGCATTGCGCAAGACATTGCCGGAACGTCACCACAAGCTCATCCCGATGAATGAAGAAGCACTTCGCATCGGTATGGACATCATTAAGCCCGTAGAAGTTTAATAAACTTTAAAGGATATATAAAAAGGAGAAGCTTTCTTGGAAAGAAAGTTTCTCCTTTTCGTTTTATATTGTATCTTTGCGTCATTATGAAAATGAAACTTACACACATATCCATTCTTATATGTCTTTTGTGCAGCTTCACACCGGCTTTGGCACAAAACAGATTAGATAATAGGTTCGGCACATCTGCCAGTGGCAGAAGCCTTGGTACTCATGACCGTAATGGTAACCCCATCGATACAACAGCTGTAACCGATGCCAAGAGTATTCCCATCGGTCTCTATTCATGGAAAGTAACCAGACGCTTGGGCAACATTGTCCCGGTGCCGGTTGATACCCTCATGTCGGGTTTTCAGAATTCCAACGACCCGGCAGGACCTACCGGTCAATACAACTACTTGGGCAACTTAGGTGCTCCACGCATGTCACGTATCTTCTTCGATCGGAAGGAAGAAAGCCAATTCTTCTTTACCGACCCGTACGACCAGTCTGTACTTCGTCCGGAGGATGTGACCTTTACCAATACCTTGTCGCCTTTTACCAACCTCACCTATTACAAGAGCTTTAATAGTCGTAATAGTGAGGAACGATTCAAGTCTTACTTTGCCATCAATGCCAACAAGCGATTGGGATTCGGATTCTACATCGACTACCTATACGGACGTGGTATGTATAACAACCAATCTACCGCTTTCTTCAACGGTGGTCTGTTTGCCAGTTATCGAGGTGACAAATACGATATGCATTTCATTTTCAACAACGACAACTTGAAGATGCGCGAAAATGGCGGTATTACAGACGATCGCTACATTACCGACCCATTGGACATGGCAGAAGGCAAGAAGCAATACACTTCGACAGATATCCCCACCCTATTCAACAAAATGTGGAATCATAATACCAGCTACCACACGTTCCTGACCCACCGTTTCAACCTTGGATTCTACAAAGATATACCAGACAGTCTGAGAAACGACTCCAAGGAAGAAGCAGCCAATGATTCTATTGAAGCAGAAATCGTGAAGGAATTTGTTCCCGTCACCAGCTTTATTCATACCATGGAACTGGACTTCAATGGTCGTAAGTTCATTACCCAAGACGATGCACAGAACCGTGAATATTTCGAACATACCTACTTCGGCAACGACTCCATTGACAGAAACCGACGCACTTCCTTGCGAAATACATTGGGCATCTCCTTGCGCGAAGGGTTCAACAAGTGGGCTAAGGCTGGACTAACAGCTTTTGTTACCCACGAATACCGTGATTTCACGTTACCCGACTCTACCATTATACCTGGACAACGCATCAACAAGCACTACAAGGAAAACGTAGTCTATGTTGGCGGTGAACTTCTGAAAGAACAAGGCAAGTTGCTCCATTACAAGGTATTGGGTGAAGTAGCTGTAGCCGGCGAAGATGCCGGACAGTTCCGTGTGGAAGGAAACGGCGATCTGAACCTTAACTTGTTGGGCGACAGTGTTCGTTTGGATGTAAATGCCTACGTCAAGAATCTGAATCCGGTATTCTATTACCGTAATTTCCACTCCAAGCACTATTGGTGGGACAACAATGATTTGTCTAAGATTATGCGTACCCGTGTAGAAGGCAAACTCAGTTTCAAGAAATTGGGTACTACCCTTCGTGCAGGTGTAGAGAATATCAAGAACTATACTTATATAGCCAATACCAGCATACCTGTTACCAGCAATTCGGGTCAAGTCATCGGATTCAAGAACAATGCATCTGTCTTCCAACATAGCGGGAATATCCAGATACTCACTGCAGTACTCCAACAGAAACTGAAATTCGGCATCCTTCATTTGGATGGAGAGATTGCATATCAGAAATCAAGCGAACAATCCATCATTCCATTACCGGAATTGTCGGTTTATGGAAATCTTTATATCAAAGGTGGACTTGTCAAGAACGTACTCCAAGCCGAGTTGGGAGCAGACGTACGCTATTTCACCAAATACAATGCCCCCGACTATTCACCGGTCATCGGTCAGTTCTATTTGCAGAACCCTGAAAACCAGATAGCCATCGGTGGTTGTCCGATGGTGAATGTATATGCCAACCTGCACTGGAAGCGTACCCGTATTTTCGTAATGATGTACAATGTAAATCAAACCATGGGTAACTCCCGCTACTTCTTGGCACCACATTACCCGATAAGCCCAAGAATCCTGAAATTAGGTATTTCTTGGAACTTCTTCGACTAACAACCTTGTGCCTATGAACAAGTATCTGAAATATGGAATCATGGGAGTGGTAGCCGTCGCTTTATCAGCTACCCTCTTCAGACCAGAGCCTAAAACTCCAACTCCTGCACTACGCAGTTACGAGGAAATCATCCGCTCCGGCATCCTTCGTGCCGTCACGGAGTACAACTCCATCAGTTACCATGCACAGGCCGACAGCATCGTAGGCTTGCATTATGAATTACTACAAGCTTTTGCCAAGAGTAAGGGACTGGAAACAGAAATTACTCCCGAAATGAGTGTTGAAAAACGCGTGGAAGGTATCCAACAAGGTACTTACGACCTATTGGCCAACAATGTATTGATTAGCAGCGAGCGACAAGACTCCATGCTCTTCACTTCGCCCATCTTGCTAAGCCGACAAATTTTGGTACAGAGAAAACCAACGGAAATGAATGACCAGGACTATATCAACAGCCTGTTGGATTTGGCAGGGAAGACCGTTCACGTAGTAAAGGAATCACCTTCCATCCTACGTATCCGTAACTTGAGCAACGAAATAGGCGATACCATCTATATCAAAGAAATAGAGAAATACGGACAAGAACAGTTGTTGGCCATGGTAGCAGCAGGCGATATCGACTATGCCGTGTGCGATGAAAGTATCGCGTTGGCAGCCGTCAATGACTTGCCTCGCTTAGACATCGAGACAGTCATCAGCTTCTCTCAATTCTACTCATGGGGAGTTCATAAAGAGAACACCATCCTTCTGGATAGCTTGAATGCCTGGTTGGACTATTACAAGCAGACACAGGAGTTTCAGGAACTACTGAAAAAATACACCACTAACCATCAGAAACAATGAATGCAATAGACAAAGTGAAATGGGGATTCATCGGTTGCGGTGAGGTGACCGAGAAGAAAAGCGGTCCTGCATTCAGCATGATACGCAACTCCGAAGTCGTGGCAGTGATGAGCCGTAGAGCAGAAAAGGCCGAATCGTATGCCCGACGAAACAAAATACCACGTTGGTACACCGATGCCCAACTCCTGATAGGCGACGAAGATGTAAATGCGGTCTACATCGCCACCCCTCCATCCTCGCACGCCACCTTCGCCATCATGGCGATGAAGGCAGGCAAACCCGTCTATATCGAAAAGCCGATGGCAGCCAGTTACGAAGATTGCGCCCGCATCAACCGAGTTTCGAAGGAAACGGGCGTTCCTTGTTTCGTAGCATACTACCGCCGTTATCTTCCTTACTTCCAGAAAGTACGCGAACTGGTGATGCAAGGCGAAATCGGCAATGTCATCAACGTGCAGATTCGTTTTGCCCAGCCACCACGCGATATGGACCATAACAATGTCAACCGTCCTTGGCGTGTGCAGGCCAACATTGCAGGAGGTGGTTATTTCTACGATTTGGCTCCGCACCAGTTGGATTTGCTCCAAGAGATGTTCGGTTGCATCCTCGAGGCCGAAGGATACAAGAGCAACCGTGGCCGACTGTATGATGTGGAAGATACAGTCAGCGCTTGCTTCAAGTTCGAATCCGGTCTGCCAGGCTCAGGCTCGTGGTGCTTCGTCGCCCACGAATCCGCCAAGGAAGACCGTATCGAAATCATTGGCGACAAGGGTATGCTCAGCTTCTCCGTGTATACGTACGAGCCTATCATCCTACACACGGAACGGGGCATCGAAACCTTCCAGCCACAGAATCCTTCGCACGTACAACTTCCGCTGATTCAAGCCGTTGTAGAGCATCTGCAAGGCAAGAGCATCTGCACATGCGATGGGCTGAGCGCCACTACCACCAACTGGGTAATGGACCGAATATTGAACAAACTATAAGGATACAATCATGATACCCCGTCTGTCTTTCCTTTTTCTTCTTCTCTTCCCTTTCTGCCTCCACGCACAGGAAGAGAAGAAAGACACGGTGGTACAAGAACGCAAGAGATTGGTTTCGACATTGGCCGATGGAGTGGTGGAACTCACAGACGATGTCGCTACCGTCGTTCGTCACACCGGACGAAAGATACGACGCGAGGTGAAGGACTTCAACGCCATCGATACCACCTATATCTCCCCCGACCACTACAATCTGGCCTTCATGCTGGAACATAGCACATGGTACGAACATTACCAGTTGGGAAACAATTCGGGCAGCCAATCGCAACGCCTCAACTTCTCGCCTACCTTGGGTACCAAACTCGGCATTTACTTCGGATGGCGATGGATATTCTTGGGATACACCTTTGATGTGGAAGATCTTTTCGGCGGGAACAAGAACAAGCCCAAGAAAAAGGAAATGTCACTCAACATTTATAGCTCCAAGTTCGGTATAGACCTCTATTATCGCAAGACAGGTAGCGACTTCAAACTCCGTTCGTGCGAAGGTTTCGACTTGAACATCCCTTCGCCTCGCGACATCCATTTTGACGGATTACAAAGCAGCATCAAGGGTTTGAACGCCTACTGGATATTCAATCACAAGAAGTTCTCCTATCCCGCAGCATATAGCCAATCCACCAACCAGCGCCGCAGTGCAGGTTCGTTCATGGCAGGCTTCTCCTATTCGCAGCACCACATTTCATTAGATTCCGACAAGCTTCCTCCTGATATCCTCAAGCAACTGAGTTACGGACTTCGCTTCAATAGCATCAAGTACTCCGATTATAGTTTGGGGTTCGGCTATGGCTACAATTGGGTATTTGCCAAGAACTGGGTATCCAATCTATCGCTCTTACCAGGTATAGGATATAAGAAATCGCGTATAGACGACTATGATTTCAAGAGTGAAAGTTGGATTAAAGATATCAACTTCGACCTCATTACCCGTGCAGGGATTGTTTATAACAATGCCAAGTACTTCGTGGGTGCCTCGTTGGTGCTCCATACCTATGACTACCGCAAGCCCAACCTTTCCGTCACCAACTCCTTCGGCACACTGCGCATCTATGCCGGTTTCAATTTCTGGAGAAGGAAATAATTTCAGATTCAGCCTCTATATTCATTCATACAGAAGAATAAACTTCTAAATTCACACTGTAATTTACCAAAACCACAGTGTTGATTAGCGAAATCACATCGTAGTTTAGCGAATCAACGGTGATAATTGGGGAAGTTATACTTTCCAAATGTCTTTTTCTGATTCGAGTAGACACTTTTCATTATCAGATAATGATTCGTATAAGAATAATCTAATAAAAAATGTCATCGGACCAGCAAGTGCTAACCCGATGACGTTTTCTATGTATTATAATTTTAGAAGCGTGCTCCCAAAGTGAATACCAACTGATGGCGTGAGTTGTCGACTTCAGTCTTCGGAAGGTCGATATCATCGAACGCATAGAAGTCGGACTTGTACATGTCGTACTTGTAAGCCAAGTCGGCATAGATGGTGTTGCCACTATAACCGATACCGAAAGTAGCGGTGTTGCGCGACTTCACATTATTGAAATCGGTACTAGTGCGATAATAGCTCAAAGCACTGTAAGCGTCATCATTGAATACAGACGAAGCGTAATTGTAACCAGCACGGAAACTGAATTCTGGAGTCAAACGTGCTTCCACACCTGCACGGAAAGTATGTACCCCTTTCAAGAATGCTTCTACACTGGGTTGGTCGCCCAATTCGTAACCTTCAATGTCCTGCAGAGAAGATGATCCGTAATCGGCATATTCGTATTCGGCACCGATAGCTACAGCTCCGCCCAAGGTAGTACCTGCACTGACATTGAACTTCCACGGAGTAATCATCTTATAATCGTAGGTGAGATAGCCGAAATCCAAATAGTCGCTCAATGTCTGACTAAACGGAGCATCGTATGCCAAAATATCCGACGAAAGTGTAGCATTATAGCTTTCGCTCAACTCGTACCAAGTAGGTGTATGTACGGCAAAACCTAAACGGAAAGGTGAATCTTCCACCGGACGGACAATGACACCAAGCTTGAAATCAACGCCCGAGCCTTCCAATCCGTAGTAGTTTTCCAATGTATAACCACCGTTTTCTTCACCGAAGTCGTCGTTAAGGTCTTCGGTATACGATGAATAACGGTCGTAGTTCACATCGTACACACCCATGGTAGCACCTACATATACACGGTCCTGGATATTGAAGGCGATGTTGAAATCGTATTGGCTGATACCACCTTTCTCTTCGCTATAGAAGTTATTGGCATAGCCATCCCATCCCAACAAAAGTCCTTCCATAGGTAAACCAGAGTCTGTAGTTTTAGGAGTATACCAATCGAACACACCAGTAGTAGCGCCCATCATCGAGAGTACAGGATACTTGTTCCAGTTCTGCTTGTATGGGTTTTCCGCATGGAGGATAGCATCGAAAGCATCGGCCGAGCCAACGCCTGAAGCTCCCAACTCCTGAGCCAACTGCCAGCTTTGCGACAAGTTATCCAAAGCTCCACCGGCCGAAAACATACGGTTGAAGTTCTTGCTCTTATGATAGTTGAAACCGAAGTTCACATAGCGCAACGAAGTATTGTTTCCAATCTTATAGGTATAGACAAAACCAAGCTGGTCGAGTGAAGCTCGTGTCTTGTCTTCCTTCATCGATGTACCATTGAAACGGCTTTCCGTAGCCGTATTGTTGAAACCGAACGACAACGATGCGTCATTGCGGCGGAAGATACCGATACCTGCCGGATTAGTGCTCATCACCGAGATGTCACCTCCCAAAGCACTCATCGCACCACCCATACCCACAAAGCGGGCAGTACCGTTCAAGTCATTGCCCAACATGCGTTCGGCATCGTATGCATTCTGTGCATTTGCAGCCATTGTCAACATAAGCGCACAAGCTGCCAACATTCCTTTCTTTATCATGATTTCTGTTTGTTTTTATTCAACGTCAATTATCCAAAACAGGCATTATCTTCTGCCACCGCCACTACGGCTTCCACCTCCGCCTCCAGACGAGCGGGAACTTCCGCCTCCGCTACTGTACGATGAGCGTGAGCTGCTGCTTCCGCTGGAATAGCTGCTACGTGAAGAAGATGACGAACGGTTGCTGTTATACGAAGAACGACTGTTCGAATTTCCAGACGACGAACCGCTACGGTATGCATTGCGTTCCGAAGCTCCACTCTTGCGTTGGTACGAAGAGCCGGTATTATTTACCGTGCTGCGTGTACTGCTCTGACGATTGTACGAAGAGCTTCTACCTTGTGTAGGACGAGTATAAACGCTGTTTGTACGTACATCCTTGTTTCCTCCACTTACCGCTTCACCATTGCGGGTACGGACCGCCGAGCGCTGTGGACGTACAGATGCCGAACCATCCTTTGCTGTAACGACACGTCCCGAAGAGTTTCTTACTGTACCATTGTTACGTGCATTGCTCTGACGGGTTCCGTTCACATAGTTATCCCGACTATTGCGATTGCCCGAAGTAGCGACACGACGGTTAGAGCTTGTATTGGCTACACCATAACCCGACTGGTAATTGTTGGTATAACGACCGGCATGAATACCCGGACGACGAGCAGAAGAACCGTTCCATCCATGGCCTCCGCCCCAATATCCACCTACTCCTGCCCATCCGTACGTAGGATAGTGATGGTGCCAGTAAGGATGATGATGGTGGTGATGATGCCATCCTCCCCAATAACTTCCATACAAGTATCCTGGACTGTACCAGCTGTTATAATACCAGGGTGAACGCCATCTCCATCCCCAACTGTAATTGAAACGCCAATCCCACCATAACGAATTGCTGTATGTAGGGAACGCATAGGCATAGAGACCATCATCGAATACATTCCATTCCCAGGAAGGAAGTGCATAGACTACTTCCCAATACAAAGGGCTGCTCACCGGAATAGCATAACGAGGATTACGGAAGCGGACGATACGCATGGCGTACTCATAATCGCTCTGCGAACCTTCAAAACCATTCACCCATTCACCACGTTCATTATACGGTTTTTCTTCGATGTAGAGGGTGTCATTCTCCATCGTGAACGTATTGTCCCGTGATGTGTATCGACGGTTGTACTCATCCACATCGCGTACATTTCCATCCACATCCTTTACCACTACCGTAGAACCCGGCGAAGCGTACACTGTAGTAGGTGCTTTCTTCTCCGATTCGATGACTACCTTGGCAGGAATGCCTTTGTTCGTCTCCTTCTTTTCGGTTTTCTTCTTAGGAATGAAATAAAGGTCGTTGTTCGCATTCTGTGCCACCATCATCAGAGGCAGGCAAGCCATCATCAGCGAAAATAATACAATCTTTTTCATACTCATATTCTTTAAATTTACTGCTTATTCTTTTTCTGATACAAAATTAGGAAAGAAAAATGAAGAAACTAGGGGGAAATTCCCTATAAATTTAGAGGGATTTCCCTATTTCTGATAAAATTCCTATCTTTGTCCTATCAAAATCGCAAAATTATGAAATATTTTGAAGTTACATTTACAACAAATCCCTGCAACGAGACAGTGAATGATGTAGTCTCGGCATTGGCAGGCGAAATAGGTTTCGAAAGCTTCGTGGAATGGGAAAACGGAGTACAGGCTTACGTACAACAATCATTGTTCGATGAAGAAGCATTGAAGGAAATGGTCGGAAATTTCCCTCTTCCCGATACAGAAATCTCCTACGAAATCAAAGAAGCGGAGGACAAGGACTGGAACGAGGAATGGGAAAAGAACTTCTTCCAACCCATCGTGATAGGTGACCGTTGCTGCATCCATAGCACTTTCCACAAGGATACTCCACAAACGGAATACGAAATTCTTATCAATCCGCAAATGGCTTTCGGCACAGGACACCACGAAACAACCAGCTCCATTATCTGCGAACTACTTGATGCCGACCTTGAAGGAAAGTCCGTACTTGATATGGGATGTGGTACTTCCATCTTGGCTATCCTCGCTTCGATGCGTGGAGCGAATCCCGTAACAGCTATCGACATTGACGACTGGTGCGTGAACAATTCTCGCGACAACATCGAACTGAACGGTATTCATAATATTAAGGTAGAATTGGGTGATGCCTCCCTCTTGGAAGGACATGAAGCGTTCGATGTAATTATCGCGAACATCAACCGAAACATTTTATTGGCAGATATGGACCGCTATGCAGCTTGTATGCATCCGGGGTCAGAACTCTTTATGAGCGGATTCTATGTGCAAGACATCCCAGCCATCCGTGAAAAGGCAGAAAGCCTAGGCATGACATTCATGCACCATCGCGAAAAGAACAATTGGGCTGCGGTGAAGTTTGTGATGGAATGAAAGGGTGTCATAATTTAATTTTTTAGACGCCCCTCACTCTTTAATCAATAATCTCTCCATTTCGGAGAGCGAACCGTTGAACACGTTCAAATCGACTTCCTCATCAATACCTGGCAATGTACCCACATCGGTATGTTGCCAGAATTTCCATTCGCCCTGATAGCGGACAGAATCCACGTAATAGTGAGCAATCCAGTACGGATAGCTATCGAAGACCGAATCATTCAGATACTTCGTCTTGAACTTGTAGGAAGCATAGATGATAGGCTTCACGCCATAATGATTTTCCACTTTGCGAAGCCAAATTTTCAAATCGTCTTGTAGTTTCTTCACATCCCTACTTTTCTTTTCAATGTCGAGCACCGGAGGCAAGTCGCCCGGCTCCAACTTGACGGAATGGATAAAGAAATCAGCCTGCTTGTTGGCATCCGTCTTCGGATTGTAGAAATGATATGCTCCACGGATAAAGCCATGCGCACGAGCTGAATCGAAATTCGCCACGAACTTATCGTCAGCAAAGTCACCTCCTTCGGTAGCTTTCATAAAGATGAAGCTGACGGGGAACTGACCTTGACGTGTCTGCTCCAACAGCTTCCAATTGACATCGCCTTGATAATGCGAGATATCAATACCATGTACCTTATAGCCATGAGGCATACAGACGCCATATCCCTTCAATCCGTAACATGGTTTCCAACGATAGGCATACGGACGGATAAAGAACCAGTAGAAACCGGAAACAAAGACAAAAACGACAAGCACACCAAGGAGATACCTACACCATGCAGGCATCTCCTTCTGTACTTTTTTCTTTCCCTTACGCTTGGGCGAAGTACGTTTCTGAACGGGCTTCACCGTAGGTTTTCGGGTATTTTTTGTCTTTATTGGTTTCTCTTTTACCATTCTCCATTTACTTGGAAGCCTTCACCCACTCTACCAAGATACCCGGATTTTCCTTAGCAGGACATGCCATGAAATGGGCATAACTGATGCCATGAAGAGTCGGTCGCTTCAAATTGAGGCGCAAGTTACGCTTTTTTCCGTCAACTTGTATGCGTGCCGGTGCATTCTTTTGCTTCAAATCCCAAGAAATCGTTACTTCATGCCATTTATTGTCACGAATACCGAGTTGTTTACGGCTCAACTTCACCTCATACATACATTCGTGACGAGCTACGGTATCACACGGATTCATCCATCGGTCATTCAAAAGCAAGTATACTTCCTCACTTCCTTCGGGAATTCGGATGCTAGTTTGAAACTTACCTTGCTTCATCACCGGGAAGTTCCATACGGCACCACGCGTATCGGCTACCAACGATTCGTCCGCCTTGTATTTCACTTGCAATGCCTGTTCACATTCTTTATCGGGATGCGATACAAGTTCGCATCCAGCAATACGATTGTACGAGCAATGTCCCTTGATTCCTTTGATATAGTTAAACACTGTCCATTGGTTCAATCCGTCGGAGAAATCATTATAACGTTCGGTTTCGTACAACCAATCCACATCGAACATCACCATCGAACGGAAAGTGGCGTGCTGACCAATGGAAGCGAGGATCTTTCCCGGCTTCACTTCTACCATCTGTGCCTGATGTGTACTTCTATCCACTCCCTTACCGGCATAGTCGGCATCGTTACGTTTTGGAGTAAGATAAAGTTCACGCATACCTATCCATGTCTTACCATCGTCTTCGGAAATGGCAACGTGAGTGACATCACGATTGGTAAATACGTCATCCCATACACCATTGGCAGTTGCCATTTCGGGAAGCGGTGTAGTGTTACACCAGAAGAACAGCAAACGACCGTCTTCCAAACGGTTCATCGTAGGCATAGTGATGGCACCATAAAACGGTGAAGGACGAGATTCACTCCACGTCAAGCCACCGTCTTCGGAAAATGCTTCGTAATGATAATCCTGCGAAGTACGCATAATCATCCACAACTTGCCATCATTCAATTCAATAACGGTCGGTTCTACAGCCCCGTGATTCCAACGGATTCCTTGATGATGACCTCCACCTTCATGATTCGGTGAAGTTACAATATTCGAGCGTTGCCATGTCTTTCCATCATCATCGGACACATAAGTATAACATCCTTTTGGTGTGACATCACCATGGGCTGCTACCACAATACGCTTACCACCTTGAATGAACACAGGTGGTTTCACCATAATGGAGTTTGTATCGGTAATCTTGATGATGGAACGTCCACCGTTGATACCTCCCTCAGTACGAATGCAATAGACACCCATTCCCGGCATGTGGGTTACACGTATATATTCCTTGCTCACAGGACTTTGTCTGTCAGCAAAAGGCATACCTACGGGGGTATTCACACGCTTCCAGGTCAAACCATTGTCTTTGCTCGACAAGTAGAAGTTACCCGGCTCTGCCTGTTCACCAAAGTTATAATGACGGATTTCGCCCGATTCGAGCTTCGAAAGGCCTATGTACGCATCCGATGGTGGTACACCTACCTTAATTGGCGCATAAACCGAATCGATGGTAGAAGGGATATGTTGAGCCTGCATACTTAGACAAGCGCATACAAGCGACGTAAATAGTAGTTGTTTCTTCATAGATAAAATTTAAGGTATAGTTTAAAAAGAAATGTCATTCAGAGCAAAGCTCTGAATGACATTAATATAAGGTATATCTTACCTTCAATTACTTAGCTTGTTCGAGCTGCAAAGTCTTAGTCGGTTCGTCACAAACTTCAGTTGGGCCGAAGTATTGGATAGGACCTGGGTAAACGTAAGCAGTTTCCTTAGCCCAAGTTTCGCGGCAAGCAGCGAACTTCTTGTAAGGAGCACCGTCCAAACGTACCAATGCCTTCTGGATAACCGGCTTCATTTCACCGTGACGACGTTCCATGTTCATCATCATTGTGATAGGCACACCACCTGCAATCCATTCAGCAGCAGGAGCAGTTGTGTTACGTACTGAAGACATGTAACCAGTCTTACCGTT
>JAEIGA010012135.1_pt1 | contig 13072 bp, 12 predicted proteins | sample 9270691 | NCBI WGS metagenome assembly JAEIGA01 (sample SAMN17057246, study PRJNA624740) | gut metagenome | biome: biome; isolation source: fecal sample | host: Bos grunniens | place: China: Xizang | collected 2019 | reverse complement strand
ATTGTCAGACAATTTCCCCAAACCGACAACAGATAAACGGAATTGCGACAATGTGTCCGGATCCTGAAACACAAACGATATATTGATAACAAATTGATGATTGATTGTGTCCGATAATGTGGACTCGATAAAGTGATTGAAAATTAACAAAAAAGAACACACACTATCATGTGATAATGTGTGTTCAATATATTGATATCAGATTTCTAATGGAGTAAAAGCGATATTAGCTCTTAACATGGTGATATCAAGCTTCAATCTATCACAAGAATATGTCATATAAAGTGAACCTTTATAATTATCTAATGATGGATAGTGAATACCTTCAGTAGAAGTGATAAATTTTACTGGAATACGTTCTAATGTGCTGCCATCGAAGAACCATCTTTCAATATACATTTTCGCTCTATTCAGATTGCCCCAGGAAGTCTCAAGTACATCAGTAGATGGCATACTATACATGAAATAAATACCATTGTTATAATTTACCGCCTGAGGTTTTGCGGCCTGGCCATAAGCTGTAGAAGCAAACAATGAATTCCCGGAATGATCGAAAATTTGAATTCTATTACCAAACCTTGACATAGTATAAATGTAATTATCATCCATTGTAAAAGCTGTTTCATTGTTATTATTGGTACCAGTAATCCTACATAAAACCGTCCAGTCAATAAGATCTGAAGAGTGAACAATCAATGCGTTAGCATCTGAAGAAGAAGCCGCTAATGAAAGTACACTGTAATACAAACCATCATATTCAATAATATTAGAACTAAACAATGGCCAGTTAACATTGGAAACATCAATATCAGTGCTATATAAATTATCATATACAGTTTTAAAGCCGGATATCGTCATTGGTTGTGAATTGATTGTAGGTTTAACAATGTTATCTGATAAAGTATCAGTTGCCATATCATAACTTAATTTAAGGATCTGGGCCACATCATTATCATCAAAGCCAGTAACAAATATATGCATATCATCATTTGAATCAATAGTTATATTAGGATCATAGAAAGACTTATTTCCGCATGTATAATTATCGAAAATCTGATTTGCTTCCTGGAGCAGCTGAGTAGTAACTTCTTCAGGCTTGCATATATTAAAACGTCCCATATACAGCTTAGTTGTAGGCATTGAGCTGGGGCCTTCATATGTAGTGGTATTATTGGCATAATAACATACATATGCAATACCATTATAGATTTTTAAAGAAGAACAATGTGCCATGAGATTATTCGCATAATCATTAACAATAAAATCATTTAAGCAATCATGCGAAGGAAGTACAAAATCGTGTTTAAACTGATATGGTACCACATAACATTCACCCAGTTCGCTATTAGTTTTTAAATCATTAATAATAGCTTTAACACTTCCTTCCGGTACTTCAACTATTCTAAGGGTGTATGCTGTCATTATGCCGGATTTATTAACAAGGTTTCCTGAATCATCTATAAAGGCATAAGCTTGGGGGTTAGTTCCACCCGCATTATTTAAAATAAGGACGTCACCGGGTAAACAATCTACTACAGCACTCCTCCATACTGAATCAGTAACAGGAGTAAGTGTTACAGGATCGCCAATATCAACATTTGTTACTATATATTCATTATCATTAAATATAATCGGTGAAGATATTGAGCGTAAACCATAGTTAAAATGTTTAATAGTGGATTTAATAGGAAGTGTAACAACACCCATATCTTCAGGATGTAACGCGCTACTATCAGCATTAAGGAAAATAAATCTAATGAATTTATCTGTAGAATGATTAACAGTATAATTCATTGTTAAAGTAGCGTTAACATAATTTGACAATAAGTCATAATCTGAATAAATACGGGCTGCTATTTTTATTCCACTTATCCCAGTGAAAGAAATCTTGTCAATAAGATCTAATGGGATATAATCTGTTCTGATAATAGATGAGTCATCTACTTCATGTCCGGAACCGCCATTTCCAGCAGCTAATGAACCCTGATAAAATTTATCAATAATGACATTTCCTTCAGCTAAAAAGTGATCCATATTATCAGTATTTTTTATAACACTTGCATTAGAATCAACTTTTTTAAGAATGTCATAAAATACAAACTTATAACTTAATGAAAGATCATTAAGCACCAGTTTATAACAATTAGCTGGAATATAAATATCATATACATCTGCATTAGCTGCAGCCATTTTGATAAGTTTATCATCTTTATCAAGTAAGGCCCAGGCTCTGGGAGTTGCTCCACCTTTGAATCTACTATAAAAATGCTGCCCAGGTTTACAAGGTATAACAGCATACTGCCAGCTTGTATCAGAAGTAGGGGTTAAATCTACAGTATCACCCACATTATAAGAAGATAATGCAATATATGCCCCTAAAGTATATGGAGTATAACCCTTTGATTTCACAAAAGTATTGTGAACATCTGTAAACTGAGTTCTAATGGCATTTCCTAAGGTAGTATAATTTACTCCATCAGCCCCAAGCCGGGCATCAATAACTTCACTATCAACAGTAGCTCCAGCTAATATTCTATCAACTTCATCTTGCATGGCCTGTTGATATGCTGCTTCTGAAGCATCAATATCATATTTGTACTGTTGAATAGTATTAACCATGTAAGTTTGCCAGGTTCTACAGAAATCTTCAACAGTAAAGCGGCTAAGATTAATTCCAATAACCAAAATATCATCAATAGAAATCGCGCTTGTTACTTTATAAAGAACATCTTCCCAAATAAGCCAATCATCAACAGAATAATTCCCAGTTGCTCTGGTAGTATTGGATTCTACATTAATAGTAAGGTTTCTATTTGCTGTCCTGGTATAAGCTGTAAAATTAAATATTTCAAGCCAGTATTCATCATTATTAAGCTGAATTCCTGAAGGAACAGGCTGCAGTGATAAATAAGCATTTCCGGAAAGATCAATAACTATAGTACTCTTTTCGTACTGTGTTGTTATATTCCAGGTTATAGGGTCAGCAAATTTAAGACTTTCAGTGGCTACAAATGTTTTCATGATATCTATTAGATTATTAACCGCATTTATCAGCCATCCTAAATCTTCATCATAGGTTCTTGTGTGTGGAAATTCGTAATAACTCATATTTTCCTCCTTAATAAACCTGAATCATGTTATCTTTTTCAAACCAGGAAGCAAGAGTATCATATACATTAAATCTTTCAAGAAGGTTTAATTCCTCTTGCATCAGGTCACTACTTGATTTTACACCAACATTTCCATGTCTATCTTTAGTATAGTCTATTGTTTCTCCATGTGTAAACGTTTTTCCGAATGTGGTTGTATCAGTTCCTGAAGCGGTGTCTTTCTTTCCATATTCTGTTTCAATCTTGCCGCCGCGCTGATCCTTACTATCTTCCTGATAGGTAGAAGCATTATAAGCCGCTACAGTATGTTCAGTACTGGTACTATCTGTATCAGTATCTTTTCCTGATAAAGTATGTGTTTCGCCATGAGCAAAAGTCTGTGTTCCTCCGTCTGAATCAGTTCCAGTGTGTTCTTCAGACCATTCTTCATGTTCAAAGATATTTTCAGCGGGTTCATAATCAGCAAGAAGCATCTTAACAAGATGATCCATGCGCCATTGGTTAGAATCAAACCACATTTTTATTTGCATCTTAAATATGGATGGTTCCCCGTATATCGGCTGAAGAAGCCCGCAGCGCCTAACAATATAGCTTTTTAAAAGTTCTATATCTATAGGAGTTGGAGCCTCGCAACCATCCCACGGGTCTATATTATAGGCTTTATAATAGTCAAGTAGGTTCTGTAAGTTCCACATCTTTTACACCTCCAAATTCCCTTACTTTAACAGATAAGTTCAGATTATAAAGCTTGTTTGCTTTTGTAAGTCCTTCAGTAATATTATCTAGCCAGTGCTGAATGTTTGCACTTACTTCATCATTATTGGCATTAACTTCATCATCCGTAAGCCGTTCCCTTTTATCCAGGTTAGTATTATTTATGCCTATTTCTGTAAGGAATTCATTTAAGATCTTACGCTTAAGAAGCTGTATATCATCAGCAACAAAATTTTCTTTTACTGGCATAGTAAAAACATTTTCTGAATTTAAAGCCCCATTTTCACCAACAAATACAGCGGGCTTACCCATTGTAATATCATCATACATTTTCTGAATGGTGGCGGCCTGGGCTTTAGATCCGGCCTTAAATACATAGGCGGCTTTGGAATTCATAAGATTAACGGCAATTCCACTATCACACATAGCAAGAAGGGCCGAATATCTATTAATCATCCATCCTATACCCTGGTAATTATACTGAAGCTTTACCAAAGCACAATCAACATCAATAGTCCTTCTGAAGGATCCTAAAACGGGATTAGCTATAATAACTTCCGTAGGCTGTTCAAAAACTCCTACACCAGTACAGCCACATTTAAAAGGTAATATTCCCATGGCGGTATCTGTTATAGCAAGGTGCCCTTCCAGGAACAAAATTTCCAAGAAGTAATCCATATCCCAAAAAGAAGGAATACCGCCAAATTCAAAGCGGCTTAAAACCTTCTTAAGTAGATAATCCCTATAATAGATTGTGCTTGTATTTGCTACCCCGTCCACGTCTTTAGGCTTCCGGGCGAAAAAATCATTTAAAAGATCCTGAAAAGGAATATCTATTTTTTTAAGAATATTATTTCCCATATTTCACCTCATTCAATAAAGAAGCCTGTATTTAAATAATTGTCTATAGCATCAAGCATTGGTGAAGGAAAATCTGCTTCAACATGAGCATTAGCACATTGGCAAAAACCATTTAAACCAGATAATAATGTTGGAGCCATAGTAGGAACACCCATAGTTGCTATCATATCAGATGGATTTATTACAGTATCATGTGAAACAACATAACACTGAATATTTAAATCAAGCCCGGCACCCGCACCGCCGCCAACACCACCAATAGTTGAAGCATGTGTAGTATTTTCAACATCTATTGTATTATAGGTAGCGGCCATTCCTTCAAGAGCTACACCAAGACCCGCGGAAGCCATTGAAATAGGTGAAATAGAAGAATTAATACCGGCATTAACCATTTTTTCTGTGCCTGATATAATTGATTGCATTATTTCACCCGCGGAAGCTTGCTGATTAATTCCTATAGGATAATTAGCGCTACACTGGCCGCCAAGAGTTGCTATAATATTTCCTCCTGCTTTTACTTCATAAGCAACTACACCATCTGTTGCGGTAGCTGAATAATTGATTGTCAGGGATGAAACATTAGTTAAAGAATCCGCTGATAATTTTATCATTCCGGCTAATGGCAAATATAGATAAACATCATCATACATTCTTCTCCAACCAGTATGAACCCATGGGATAGTAACACTGGTACTCCCCGTAACTGCTTCACCTTTTAACTTAAAAGGCTGTGGGCTTAACTGACAATCAAAACTACCTAAAAATACCTGGGAACCACCGGCAGCAAATGAAGAAGCAAAAAATGGGACCCAAATACAAGATCTGATACAAGATGGTGCTTGTGAATATGCATTTCCACAAAAGCCGGTAAGCATATTCATTTTAGCCAGGCTCCCTGAAGGATCATTAGCAAAATCATAAACTACTGCTGTTTGTGGGTTGTTTGGGTCTGTCCAAGGATAATAGCCCGCTAAAATATCATTTATTAAATCATCGCTCCAATCATTGATATGATCGAGTAATTGTGAAAGATGGCTTTCATCACAAGCATAAGAATGACAACCATCTTTTCCGGTAGCTGTAAGTACATAAAATCCATTAGGATTGAATAAAGAAGCTAATGAAGCTGTATTTCTTGAAGTAGTAGTAGATTTTAAAACCGGAATTCTTGTATCAGGAAGCCAGGTTCCTCCAGATAAAGATGAATAGCAAACATATTGAGTAGAAGCTAATATATCAGCTTTAGCGGTTGCCAGTGAATCAACCATTCCGTAAATTTCCCAAAGATCATTACGCACACTTACAATATCTTTAATAAAATAATACATTCCTTCAAATGAAAAATAATTGAAGTCAGGCTTCCCGGAATTGTTTAATAAAAGAGTGGGACTAAGAAAGCTAGTCCCACTTTTTAAATCTACGTTAAAAACTGTCCCGGTGCCAGTGGGCTGTTTTGTACTATTTTTTCTTTTTGAAAGTTTGTAAAAAGAAGCCGTAACTGACATATGAACACCTCTTAATTAAGCGTAAATGCTATAAAATTCTCGGAAAGATCTATAAAGCGGAGTTCCTTCTGATGATAGAAGGTGTTATAGTATAACCCGCCGGCATTCAGTGGAGTTGTAGCAACTCTTTCATCCTTCTTATAAACTCCCATAGCATCTCTATCATGGATAAGTGCGATAACATTACCGCGGCTTACTGTCTGAGCATCTGAAGGACGTTCAATAAGAATTGACATAGGATCCTGGGCGCTCTGCCAATAGTTGATTGTTGTAATATCTGCATCAGGTCTTACAAACTGATCATGGAAAGCCGCATATTCTACAACTGTTTCAAGTTTTCTCTTGAAGCTTGAAATGATCTTAACACGAAGATCTTCTTTAGGGGTGAAGGTTTCAATACTTCCATCATTATAAAGTGTTGACATATCCTGGAAATAATCAATGTATGAATTGATTGTGGCAATAGCCCAGCGCATGAAAGCGGGGTCCTGCTGTGCGCTGTCCTGATCCAGTGTGGGTGAAGGAGTATAAAGTGTATTATATGCGCTTACAAGGTCAATGCAACGGGAAGTTCCGGCTGTTTCTGCTATAGCTGTTGCCAGTGTAACCCTTGAAAGGTTTTCAAGTGAACATTCGATTGCATTTCTTACCTGGCCAAATACTACACCGATAAAGCTACCCATGGCTTCAGGTGAAAGGAAAGCTTCCTTAAGGTGTTCATCCTGGATAGTAATCTTAAACTGATATGGTGTTCTTGTAACAAACAGTTTCTGGTCAACATCAGGCTTAGCAACCTTGTAGTGGTCTACACTCTGTCCGTTTGTAAGTCCATAACTTTCATCAGCTTCTGCCTGGGGCATATGTACGCTGATTTTCTGAAGGATGGCACCAAACTCAAAATCATTAACGACCATATCGCCAAGTTTATTTCTATAATCCCTAAATCTAAGGATTGTCTTTCCTATTCTCTGTACCAGAGTATTAAGGAAAGCTTCTGTGTTGGTACTGGATGAAAGAACACTATTTCCCAGGGAAATAAGGCTTGTTACATCAACAGCGCTGATTGCATTAGTACCAAATGCTTCCGCGTTTACTTCATTAACCAGTGCATAAATCTGATCAGTATTCATATTTAATTCTCCCTTCTATTTTGAGGATAAAACATTTTATGTAATGTATCTTCAAAAGTAGGTCTGTCCTTCCCGGTGTCGACTTTACGGGCTAAAGTGAAATTAAGTTCTTTTGTTTCCTTTAGTTCCTTCTCGAGTTTTTCAGCTCCTACTTTAAAATTCTCATTTTCTTTTTTCAGTGAAGATATTTCTGCTTCCTGATCCTTATTAAGTGTTTCCAGGGCTTCAAAAGATTGAAGCGCCGCCGCTTTTTCATCATCTGTTAAACTGTTGAAATGGTCTAAAGTCATATTTTCACCCTCCTTTTATGTGACAAACAGTTTAGGTGGCAAACCATCCACACCCTTCCGGGCTTTGCCTGTGGACTTTTTTAAACTGTTTGTCAACTTAATTTTATAAAATTTTTTACAAAAAAACAATAGGCCAGGGGGGAACCCGGCCTATCGTTTCTCAGGGCTGATAAGTTATGAGGTCTTTTCCATGAGGGTGGAAAAATGCTGAAACACACCAAATCACATTTTTATTATATTCTTAAAATCTCATAAAGTCTACTTTTAGTCGTAAAATCGCTACATTCAAGATCGCCGCAGCTGGCCATTAAATCAAACATATGGCCGTAAGCTCTATAGAATAATGAGAAATTATCTTTAGAAGAAAATTCCGGAATATTTAAACACTGTATATTGCAAGCATAATATTTCCCATTACTCTTATGTTTATAGATATATATTTCATCAATCCGGCAAACTCCTATATATTCCCTTAAGGGCCTTTTATGTATAGCATAAAAAGAATCATTCGCGAATTTGTTTTCTATTGCTTCAGCGTATGTTTTACTTCCCTTCATATCCTTATAGAATTCTGTTTCGGCCTTAAGCTGTGATACTTCTGATTCAGGAAGACACACGAAAGAATCACCACGGCTCCAACATTCCTGTTTTTGGTTAATCATATTTTCTATAGGGTTAACAAGATCTTTGCGAACCAGAATAGAATTATTAAGGGCCTGGGCATTAGATAGCATTATACAAATAAATTTATCTTCACCTTCAAGCTCCCTGTTTCTGTTTACTGTTTCATAGAAATTATCATAGAATTTTCCCTGATTAAAATTTAGCGGTTTTGATTCAATGAATTCATCCAGGACACCAATTTTCACATCTGAAAAATCCATTCCCCTATAGTTACCGACAAGAGATAAAGCGGCGCCATATCCTACCATGTGCTCATCTTCATCATATCCTTCCAGGATAAGCGCGTGCTTTTTTTCTTTCTTCATATGAAGAGTATGGCCCATTACTTTATTCCATTTTTTAAAAGGATTGCCAAATTCTGAGCAACATTCATCTAATTGCACTTCAGTATTGCGGGCATACATGAAGGGCTGTTTTGGATAGATATAAGAAAACGCGGAAAAGGTCTTCCCAATTCCGCGCCCGCCTATGAAAAATGTGTTGCTCCTGAATTTGGTTTCATATTTTGCAATATCAAACCAATTTATCATTTTATATCCTCCCAGTTTATATCCTCCCAGTGGATCCCGTAGCAAGTTCTCTTATACTGCTTCTGTTCATATTCATGGATAGTAAAGCCAACATTTCCGGCTTTGATTGCTGTTACAATTTCCGGATCCTGAAGCATTGTCTTCACATCTTCATTAAGATGTGATGGAAGATCTACAAGAAGTTCTTCCTTCCCTAAGATCGCAACAGGGTGATCACCATAAGATGATTTCTTATTGATGTAAAGACCATCAATCTTAAAAAGTTCTCCTTCAGGTGATTTCTTAAAAAGGCTCTTAAGGTCTACAAAAGTAAAGCCCGTGATATCAATATCAAAAGTTACACCACCCTTATTAAATCTGTCCATTAATCCCATAAATTATCACTCCTTTTCCTTGCCATATTTGGCAAATTCTTCATCTGTCATTGTGAATTTTTTCTGATAACTCCTAAGTACTTTCCAATGCTGCCGCTCCAGTGTAACCGGATCATAGCGCCCATAAAATGTCTTTCTCTGAGCTGTTATCTTATTGATACATTCAGTAATAAGTATTGTTCTAAATATCTTCACCACCTCCCTTCATAGTAGATTGCAAAAGGAAATAACATTTCTGTGATAACAATTTATTTTTTGCTGATTTTAATAACTATTATCCAAAATAAAACTATTAAAATAACAGCAATCCATGCGGCAATTTCTGAAATTGCTTTAAGTTTAAAATATAAGTCCATTTTCACCTCAAATAATACTAAAATAATGAAATTCATCAGCTTCAATAAAAACTTTAAAATTATCATCCTTGATTGTGAGCATTTCTGTTATCTGGGAATACTTGAAATCAAGTAGGCATCTTGTAGTAATATCCACATCATAAAGCCCGTCACCATCTTGACTATTTCTTACTTCAATTCCTTCAAAAACTTCCTGAAGATCTTCGGCCTTCTCAGCCAGTAAACCAATAATTCTTACCATTTTTGCCACCTCCAAATTATTTTAATAAAATATTTTCTGAAATTATTTTATAACATATCTATGATATTTTCAATACCTTTTATCAATAAATCAGAGTATTCTTCAGTAACACCAATCTTATATGTATTATTCACCAGGGCCACATTGGAAGATGATGTGAAACTTACATGGTCTATAGTCAGTTTATGTATTTCATCATCATTGTAATAGGCGGTAAGGTGTCCACTTTCAGTGATTACCGCGTCTTTTTTAAGACCATCTACACCATGGATTGTAAAATATTCAGCTCCGGCTTTTTTACTTACTCCGGCAATGGTGCTTTTTATTATTCCATCTTGTTTATATACATACTTCTTTGCTCCCAGGGTTTTAAATTCTTCATAGGCTCCTTCATACTCCCAAACACCTAAATAATATGGATTTCCGTTTTTATCTTCAGCAAAAGCCCCGCAATCTATGGCCATTTGTTTTCTTTTCTTGTTCATTTCTTCAAAATCTTTAAGATGATCCCCTACACCTTTTATTGAATCCGTATCGCAGTAGATACAATCTTTTCCCACTGTCCAAAGCATTTCTCTAAGCTGCTTACGGGCGAAAGCTGTTATAAATAATCCTTGCTGATACTGAAGAAAGTTGTTACGGCTTTTATAAAACTTTGCCAGGGCTTCTGTCAGATCCGGAGTATCATCTATGTAAATCTTCTTTTCAGGATCCCATTTGATATTAGTTTGGTCTATCTTCATTACCATACATCCATATATTGAATTAAGCCGGGCTTTAGCTTTAGCATATTCATATTTTCGCGTAGGATCCCCGTCAAGTAGGGTTTTAGCTCTGAAGTAGTCCATTACAGTATTGCGGATTTCTAAAGGCAAATGCGCGGCCCTGGAAGCCCAAATTTCACCTATCCTGATATCATCAAAGACATATTCCTTCAGGATAATATCAAGGTCAATATTAGTTATAGTCATTTCCAGGAATTCAGCAAATATCACACGGCCGTTATCAATTACTTTCCGGGCTGAAAACTTATTACATTTTGAAAGTGGTATGTAAGGCATTCCACAATAATATTTTCCCCGGTGATCATATCTGATATTAAAAAAAGCAACCTTTATTAAAAGGGCATATTCTGACATATCGTTATTAAGATAATAGCTTACACCCATCTTGGCAAAAGCTGAAAAAGGAAAGCCCTTTTCAATTACCATCTGAGCCGGGAAGGAGCTTTTTATATCTTCCCCCCAGGCTGAAGTGTTTACCTGGTCGGCGCGCTCTGCATTAGCATGAGTATCACCACCTCTAAAAGACTCTCGACACAAAGTATAAAGGTGACTATCCAAAGCAGAATTAGTAAAATATTGCCTATTTTTCTTATTTTTTCTGACATTGTTTCTAAGCTCCCTTCTTACATATCCTGTTGAAGTAAGTGGAATAGTGGCCAGGGTATCATGTTTAAGGCGGCTTTTTATACATTCACAAAGGCCCCGCACATCATTGTAACAATAGCCCTGTTCATACTCTGATAGGGGAGTAGTCGGCAGCCTAAAGGCATCATAATTAAATTCATTTCCATCAAGCTTATAATGAATAACCCCTTCTTCATTTTGGCAAAATTTGGATAAACTCATGTTAGATAAGATGTAACTACATCTAAATTCTATACCTCCTTTTGTCAGGATCTTGGCCGGGTTTCTTTCATCAAGAAAAAATCCTTCTTCAAATTCGAGGAAATTACGCATGAATTGCCACTCAAAAGAAAGATTGTGTACCCAGACTACAAGCCTGTTCTTTAATGATAAGTTTAAATTTTGTTCAAGGCTTTTAAGAAGAAGGGTAAATTCTTCCCATGTGCGACCAAATACAACTTCATCATCAAAGCAAAATTGCCAGTGATACATAAAAGCGTAGGGCCTAAAAGAATCCTTAGAAGGTGTATTGTTATCGAACACTTCTATTATTTTTATAAGCTGGTCGGATTTTGCTGTTATATCCTCCGGGAATAAATCCGGCCTTTGCTCCTTAAGATCCTGATAAAGAATATCCACCCGGGTACCTCTATTTTTAAATAATTTAAGTTTCCCGAAGTATTTTCTTCTTATTTGTTCAAAATCTGCAATATCTGAAATTATATCTTCATCATAGCGGATTTTAATATTACTTAAGTAGTTATAAATTTCAAGCTCATAAAATACAGCCTGTTCTTCTGTTGGCGCCGTAACATTTGTTGTTTCAATGTCAAAAGAACACGGGATTTCTAAAAAGTTAACCCCGCGTTTTTTTGAATCCTTGCATGATAATAATTTTCCTAGATATGATAGTTCCCTGATTTCATATATCCTTTCAGGAACTAATTTTTGTTCACCGCTTATTGTGATTGGTACGTTAATCTGTCGCATATCCCCATAGCTCCATTATTTTATACTAACCCAGTTATCCCACATGGTATAAATATCTACTTCCCCTTTTAGATAATCCCTGAAAGCTTTATTAAGATCTGATACCCTGGCGCCCCTTGCTATAGCGTCCCCGGCTTCCTTAAGAAGTGAATCATCTTCATTAGTGTATAAATACTTCTTAATATCCTTCCAGGCATCCTGTGAAAGAAAATTTAAAAATTTCTGTCTAAAGTATTCATTATCAGTACCTTTCCAACTTTTAGGTACCCTTACATCTTTTGGGATCTCCATATAAGGGCCGGAAATAATCTTCCCTTTTTCGTCACGTTTACCTTCTGTAAGTGTTTCAAAAGATTTTAAAGCCCTGATTTCCTTTTCACCCGTAACAGTGGAAGAAGAAGATCTTAAAAAAATAAGTTCTTCTTTTATCTGTTCTACAAGCTGATCCGCTTTAATCTTCTTGGATCTTGAAAAAACACCGCCGGTCTGAATATCTGATTGATAATAAATATAATCCTGGGCGCGCTCCAAAGCATCACTACTTTTAATACCTGATTGAAATAATTGGGCCATTCGCTGATTAGCTGTTTTGGCCAGACGTTCATTGAATTCCCTTAATTTAGCTATATTTCCTTCATCATATAGTTTTTCTATTTCCTGTGTAGTCGGTAAATTTATTGTTTTTCTTGCCATTGTTCACCCCTCCAATAACAAAGCAATACGACGTGTTAATTATATTGTATCAGAATTGCGTGATATTAATGTTCAGACTTTTTGAAACTATTTTATAAAAAATCATACAATTTTATACAATCTAGTGATATTTATTGGACTTATTTAATATCGTTTGTTTTCAAATGTTAAAACGTAGTCCACAT
>JAEIGA010012134.1_pt1 | contig 13072 bp, 11 predicted proteins | sample 9270691 | NCBI WGS metagenome assembly JAEIGA01 (sample SAMN17057246, study PRJNA624740) | gut metagenome | biome: biome; isolation source: fecal sample | host: Bos grunniens | place: China: Xizang | collected 2019 | reverse complement strand
CGGCGCATTTGACTTCATACAGATGTCTTTCGCGGACATTCTGGACATAATCCTTCTTGGACTGATAATCTTTGTGGCATTCAGGTGGCTCAAAGGTTCATCCGCGGTAAGTATTTTTGTAGCCATCGTGTCGCTATATCTTATCCGTGTTCTTGTCTCGGCGTTCAACATGAGGCTCATAGAAGCCATCCTGAACATGATACTGGATGTCGGAGTGCTGGCAGTCATCGTGATATTCCAGCCCGAGATCCGAAAATTTCTCACAAGATTGGGAAACCGATACATGAGTAATCCTAAAGGAAAAGCTCTGGTTGACAGAATCCTAGGACGCAAGAACACCAATATGGAATACGGTGAAGAGATAAACAACATCACCGAGGCATGCGGAAGAATGTCCGAAGCAAAGACAGGAGCTTTGATCGTAATAGCCCACAACACACCGTTGGAAGAGATCATCAATTCCGGAGATAAAATCAACGCAAATATCCACAGACGCCTGCTCTTGAACCTGTTCTTCAAGAACTCGCCGCTTCACGACGGAGCTGTGATAATATCAGGAGACAGAATACTGGCGGCCAGATGCACTCTTCCTATTACGGGAAGGACAGACATCCCGGCAAGGTTCGGAATGAGACATAAGGCAGCAATCGGAATCACAGAGGAGACCGACGCAGATGCAATCGTTGTCTCTGAGGAAACAGGTGCGATATCTTTTGTAAGTGGCGGAGAAGTGACTCCGATAACCAACATATATGAGCTGAAGCTGAAGCTCGCCTCATCAATTGGAAAATGATAAAAACAGAAAGGGACTCAATAGATACTAGACTTGAACATAAAATCGGCTTTGATCGCATAAGACAGATCATTGCCGACAGATGTTCTACATCATATGCTGTGGACAGGACAGCCTGCGAAAGGTTCTCGGCCGCACCGGCGGAAATCCGCCGACGTCTGTTGCTGACAGATGAAATGAGGCTTATTATGATGTTTGAGGACAGTTTCCCTTCCGGAGGCTTCATCGACTGCATCGACTTTCTCAAGCCTCTTGAGAGAAGTTCCTCGTCAATCGATCTGCTTTCACTGCGCAAGCTCAGGACAATGCTGGACACACTACGCAAGGTCACATCATTCTTTTCATCAGTCAAGGACGAGGTCTATCCGAACCTTAAGAGAATGAGCGCAGGCATTCTCTGCTTTCCCGAGGTTCATCGCCGCATCGACAACATAATCGACCGATATGGCGAAGTGAAGGACACCGCATCCGACGAACTGTATGATATCAGAAAGGCGCTTCGAGAGAAAGAGGGAGCCATTTCACGCAGAATGAGCGCGATTCTTAAAAGGGCACAGGAGGAAGGAATCGTCGATGCTGACGCCGGCGTATCAATCAGAGACGGCAAGATGCTCATCCCTGTAAGCGCAGCAAATAAAAAGCGCATCGCCGGATTCATCTATGACGAGTCTGCATCAGGAAAGACTGCATTCATCGAGCCAGCAGAGGTCGTGGAGCTTGACAATCAGATCAAGGAACTCCAGTTCTCAGAGCAGCGCGAGATTCTACGCATCCTGCTTGAATTCACTGAGTTCATGAGACCATATATCCCGGAACTGGTTGACGCCGCACGATACCTCGGGGAGATTGACTTCCTCATGGCAAAGGCTCAGGTTGCACTGGACTTCATAGCGGGCATGCCCGTAATCTCCGAAAACGGAGAAATGAATCTCAGAAAGGCGCGCCACCCACTGCTGGAGAGAGCGCTGAAAAAGGAGAAGAAGGAGATTGTTCCATTGACGGCGACCCTTACACCCCAGAAGCACATCCTGCTCATCTCAGGACCAAACGCCGGAGGAAAATCCGTTTGCCTGAAGACCGTCGGACTTCTTCAGTATATGTTCCAATGGGGAATGCTTATCCCTACATCCGAGACATCGGAGATGCTGGTCTTTGACCGCATCATGGTGGACATCGGAGACGACCAGTCAATCGACAATGACCTCAGTACATACAGTTCCTTCCTAGTAAACATGAAGGAAATGCTCGCAAAGGCAGACTCGCGCACACTAGTCCTGATCGACGAGTTCGGTTCCGGAACAGAACCGGCAGCGGGCGGAGCCATCGCAGAGGCAATTCTCTGCGAGCTTGACAAGAGAGGAGCATATGGAGTAATTACAACTCACTATACAAACCTCAAGCTATATGCTTCTGCCGACACCGGCGTGATGAACGGAGCAATGATGTTCGACGTCAAGAACATCGCCCCGATGTTCAAGCTGGAAATGGGACTTCCTGGTAACTCCTTTGCGTTTGAGCTGGCCCGTAAGATGGGACTTCCGGAGAATATCATCAAGGATGCTGAAACCCGTGCGGGAGAAGAGTTTGTCGGTATTGAGCGTAATCTGCGCAAGATCGCAAGAAACAGAAAGGCGCTTGACGAGAAGCTTGAGCGCATCAAGCATACAGACAAGACTCTTGAAAACATCACAGATCGCTACCAGAAGGAACTGCAGCAGATAAAGCAACTCAAGAAGGAAATCCTCGATAAGGCTAAGAAGGAGGCTGAGGATATCATCAAGGGAGCAAATAAGCAGGTGGAGAACACCATCAGGACCATAAAGGAGTCTCAGGCCAAAAAGGAGACTACCCAGGAAGCCAGAAAGGGACTCCAGGACTTCATGTCAATCCTTGCAGCAAAGAAAGAGCAGGAGCAGAAGGAAAAGGAGGATTACATCGAAAAGAAGATCCGCCAGCTGGATGCCAGAAAGGAACGCCAGAAGCAGAGAAAGGCTCAGAAGGCGGACGAGAGGTCACAGCAGGAGCTTCGCGAGATGCAGGCAGAGCAACAAAGGCAGGAAGCCTTCCGCAACGCACCGCTGAAAGCCGGAGAAAAAGTCCGGGTGAAGGAGAACGGTATGGTGGGAGAGGTGGCCAAGGTCTCAGCTAAGGCTGTTGTGGTGATAATCGGCAACATCAGCAGCAAGATGCCGCTTGATAAGGTAGAGCGAATCACTTCCAATGAATTCAAGAGTGCTGTCAAGGAGACAGCCAAGCCGGTTTCGGCAATCAAGATAGACTCTTCGATCAATGAAAGAAAGCTCAACTTCAGTACGGAGATCGACGTAAGGGGCGAACGACTGAACGACGCAATCGAAAAGATTACAAGATATGTCGACGACGCCATAATGCTGGGCGTATCCACAGTCAGGATCATCCATGGCAAAGGCACCGGCGTCCTTCGCGATGAGCTGCAGAAGCTGATCCGCACAATGCCGGGAGTGGCATCAGTCAGGGACGAACATATTCAGTTCGGAGGAACAGGCGTTACAATCGTTACATTTGATTAAAATGATTTTAGATATGAAAAATAGACGTAAATTTGTGTATGTCGCAGTTGTTGCGATTCTTGCTGCCGGAGCATATTTCCTTTTCAGCGGAAACGGTGACTCCTCAGAAATAAAAAAGAACCTTGGTCCGGAAGGAGTAGTGGAGGAATTTACTGCCGCCATGAAGGAAGGCAACTTTGAAAAAGCCGGGAAACTGTGCGCAGCAGACTCTATGAGCGTTTATCTGGACTCATTCAAGCAGATGTGGAATGCATTGAGCAATAAGGGAGGAGAGGCGTTTGACGAAACAGTGGCAATTCTGGCAGGCACTGAGGTGCATTTTGCAGGCATCCAGGAGATGGACGGTGTATGTCTGGTAGACTACACCCTTGAAATGAATGGCATCCAGAAAAAACATCAGGCGACATTGAGAATGGAGGAGGGAGAATGGAAAGTCGTGAAAATCACAGACAAAAACTAGGTAAGAAAGGGGAAGACATTGCCTGCATACATCTGGAATCCCTGGGACACACGATACTGAAGAGAAACTTCAGAAGCGGACATCTTGAAATAGATATCATCTCCCTCGACAAAGATGGAATACATTTTGTAGAGGTGAAGGCCCGCCAGAAGAACATCCAGGCAGCACCACAGGAAAATGTAGGACGTCAGAAACAGTCCAGGATAGCCAAGGCCGCTCTGAATTTCCTTAAAAGCAGAGATGGCTTGCCTTATGGCAGCCACGAGTGCTCGTTCGATGTTGTGGCTGTAACATTCGACAAGGACAAGCCTATAGTGGAATGGATACCTCAGGCATATATACCTATATATTTATAAGGACTAACACAAAACCACATAATAATGAATATACAGAACTGTTATTGCGTAATCATGGCTGGAGGATCAGGAACACGATTCTGGCCGGTCAGCAGAGCAGCAAAACCGAAACAATTTCTTGACATTACCGGTTGCGGCAAGACTTTCATTCAGCAGACATACGAAAGATGCAGCAGAATCGTTCCGCAGGAAAACATCATTGTCGTAACTGCTCAGAAATATGGTGACCTTGTCAAGGAACAGCTTCCTCAACTCAACGAAGAGAATATTCTCCTTGAGCCATATGCAAGAAACACCGCGCCGTGTATAGCATATGCAACCTATAAGCTGCTGACAAGAAATCCTGACGCACATGTTGTCGTTACTCCGTCCGACCATGCCATCGACAACGAAGACCTGTTTGTAGAGACAATCATCAAGGCGTTCGAATATGTAGAGCAGAATGACGTCCTCATGACACTTGGAGTAGTGCCGACAAGACCGGATACGAATTACGGATATGTGCAGGCATGCGGAGGAAAGGCCGTTATGACCAGCAGTGAACCGATGCCGGTAAAGACCTTCACTGAGAAGCCTGACAAGGACATGGCAAGCCTGTTCATAAGCACAGGTGAGTTCTTCTGGAATGCTGGTATCTTCCTTTGGAAAGCAAAGACCATCTGCAGCGAGCTTCGAAAGCATCTGCCTGAAGTGGACGGACTGTTTGAGGGATGGGACAAAGCTCTCGGAACAAAAATCGAGAAACAGTTCATCCTCAGAGCATTCACAGACTGCCCGAATATTTCCATCGACTATGGCGTAATGGAGAAAACCAGCAGGGCATGGATCTATCCGGTGAAATTCGGATGGAGCGACATCGGAACATGGGAATCCCTATACAATCACATTGACCAGAAGGATAAACGCGGCAATGCAGTGATGGTGGAAAAATGTCTCATAGAGAACACTTCCAATACTATGGCGATCTCATCAGACAGCAAGAAGCTTATTGCCATCAAAGGACTTGATAACTTCATGGTGATCGACACAGAGGACGCACTGGTCATCTGCCCGAAGGACGACAAGAGCTTCAAGGATTTCATTTCAGGCATCGCTATGCCGGAGTACGAAAAATACAGATAATCCACCAAACACAATATTATCCGTCATCCCCGGCTTACCCGGGGATCTATAAAAATAAACAAACACTATGGAACAAAGAATACAGGCCGACATGGTTGCGGCAATGAAGGCAAAGGAAACAGTAAAGCTCGCATCACTTAGAGCGATCAAGGCAGCGATCATGCTTGCTAAAACAGCAGAAGGCGCAACTGGCGAGGTTACTGATCAGGAAGTGGTAAAGATTATTCAGAAACTCGTAAAACAGCGTAAGGAGAGCGCTCAGCAATACAATGATGCCGGACGTCCCGAGCTTGCGGAGAACGAGCTTGCAGAGGCCGCTGTAATGGAGGTATACCTTCCAAAGCAGCTCTCAGAGGCGGAGCTTGAGGCAGAGCTTGCAAAGATCATTGCAGAGGTCGGAGCAAAGACTCCACAGGAGATGGGCAAGGTTATGGGCGTAGCGACAAAGAAGCTCGCTGGCCTCGCAGACGGCCGCGCCATCTCAGCAACAGTGAAAAAGCTTTTGGCATAAGCCAATATTAATAGCCAGCAGGTGCTGGATTCCATGGCATTCGCTCCCGAAAAGGGAAGGGGCCCACGGTAGTGGGAAGGACCATGAGAATCCAGCACCTGCTGGCTATTATTGTGTCTAAACGAATACTATCTGACCGTTCTGGATGGTTACAGTTATAACGGAGTCGCGTTTGACATGACCATCAAGGATGGCTTTGGCCAGGAGGTTGACAAGTTCCTTCTGCATGAGACGCTTGATCGGGCGCGCTCCATATGCCGGTTCATAACCTTTTGTAGTCATATAGTCCTCAAACTCCTGTGTAAATTCGATTGCCACACCGTTTTCCGCCAGTTTTTCCTGTAGATCGCGCATCTGCATATTAAGGATTTCCCTGATGTCAGTCAGCGAAAGCGGCTCAAACATGACCACCTCATCGATTCTGTTGAGGAACTCCGGACGGACTGTACGCTTGAGTACCTCAACGACCTCGTTACGGCAGTCGGCAAGCATCCTGGCACGGTCCTCTCCCTCAACCGGGAGGTGCTCCATGAATGTCTGTATGATGTCTGCTCCGACATTCGACGTCATGATGAGAATGGTGTTCTTGAAGTCTACAGTACGACCTTTGTTATCCGTCAGACGTCCGTCATCAAGCACCTGCAGCAGGATATTGAACACATCCGGGTGCGCTTTTTCAATCTCATCAAGAAGCACCACAGAGTACGGCTTGCGTCTTACGGCCTCTGTCAGCTGACCGCCTTCATCATATCCCACATAGCCCGGAGGCGCGCCTACAAGGCGGCTTACCGAGTGACGCTCCTGATATTCGCTCATGTCGATGCGTGTCATCATGTTCTCATCATTGAAAAGGAACTCGGCAAGAGCCTTGGCAAGTTCAGTCTTACCGACACCTGTCGTTCCCATGAAGAGGAATGAACCGATAGGCCTCTTCTCATTCTGAAGGCCAGCTCGTGAACGACGGACTGCATCAGCCACAGCCTCAATGGCAACATTCTGTCCCACTACTCTCTTGTGAAGTTCATCCTCCATTCTAAGGAGTTTTTCACGCTCGCTCTCAAGCATTCTCTTCACAGGAATACCTGTCCATTTGGCTACAACCTCCGCTATATCCTCCGGAGTAACAGCTTCCGTAATGATAGGATCTTTTATCTCTGCCTGACGGGCCGTAAGTTCTTCTATCTTCTTCTGTGTCTCAGCCATCTTGCCATAACGGATCTCAGCAACCTTGCCATAGTCACCGGTACGCTCTGCATTATGAGCCTCGATCTTATAGTCCTCAATCTTCTGACGTGCAGACTGAAGCTCAGAAAGGATCTTCTTTTCCTGTTCCCAACGTTTCTTCAACAAGTCTCTCTGCTGGCCCAGTTCCTTCAGTTCGGCCTTGATCTTGTCCATCTTGAGAGAAACGCCCTCTCGTTTAATTGCCTCACGCTCAATCTCCAGCTGGCGGATACGGCTATCCAGTTCTGCTATAGGCTCAGGAACCGAATTCATCTCAAGACGAAGCTTTGACGCAGCCTCATCCACAAGGTCGATTGCCTTATCCGGAAGAAAACGCGAAGTGATATATCTGTGTGAAAGTTCGACGGCAGCAATCAAAGCATCATCTTCTATACGAACCTTATGGTGGTTTTCATAACGCTCCTTCAGGCCTCGCATGATTGAAATCGACGCTGCTGGAGACGGTTCGTCAACCATCACCATCTGAAAACGACGTTCAAGAGCCTTGTCTGCCTCGAAATATTTCTGATACTCATCAAGCGTGGTGGATCCTATTGTCCTGAGTTCACCTCTTGCCAAAGCCGGCTTGAGAATATTAGATGCATCCATTGCACCGGAAGTGCGTCCTGCGCCTACGAGAGTGTGGATTTCATCGATGAAAAGAATCACTTCTCCATCGCTGTCCACAACCTCCTTGACCACACCCTTGAGCCTTTCCTCAAACTCACCCTGATACTTTGCTCCCGCTATAAGAGCACCCAGATCCAAAGAATATATGCTCCGACTCTTGAGGTTCTCCGGAACGTCACCATCAACGATCTTTTGCGCTATCCCTTCAGAAATTGCTGTTTTACCTACACCAGGCTCTCCGACCAGAATCGGATTGTTCTTTGTCCTCCTGCTGAGGATCTGCAGTACTCGCCTTATCTCCTCGTCCCTGCCGATTACAGGATCGAGCTTTCCCTGCGCTGCCCTCTCATTGAGATTGACAGCAAATCTGTTTAGATTTTCAAACTTATTCTCTGCCATAGTGTCGTCTGTTATATAATTCAATGCAGTAATAGCCGTCTGCTCTACTGAACAGACGGCTATAAGTCAAATTATATTCCAAAACGCCTTATACTGACAAATTGTCAGTCGGCAATATTTTACTGATTGTTCTCTGGAGTTGCTTCTGTATTCTCAACAACAGGCTCTGTAGCCTCGAAGTCAACCACCTCAGTAGCCTCCTCTACCTTAGCATCCTGGCTTGCTCTGTCAAGCAAAGCATTCTCACCCTTCGAGTAAGCGAATGAAGCTGCGATAGATACTACAAGGATGAAGATAGCGAGTCCCCATGTGATCTTCTCAAGGATATCAGTTGTCTGGCGAACACCGAAAGTCTGATTTCCAGCAGTAAAGTTACTTGCAAGTCCACCGCCCTTGCTGTTCTGAAGCAATACAATAAGAGTGATCAATATGCTGCCTACAAGTGCAAGAACAGCCAAAATAGTAAACAATGTGTTCATATCTAATTACACTAATTTAATTCGTTCATTTTTTGAATAAGGGTTGCAAAGTAAGCACTTTTTTCCGGATATGCCAAAATTAGTTTTGAATAAATGTGCTTGGCCTGTTCGAAATAACCCTGCTCAGCATAAATCTGAGCCAATGTTTCCGTATAGAATCCAAGGTCATCAGTCGGTTCAATCACCTGTTCCGGTTTTTCCTGTCTGACCTTTGCTGCATAACGTGAAAAGACATTGTCATCCGACCTGCGCACCTTGTCATAATCTTCCTGAGAGAAGAAATCTCCGACTCCGGCATATGTCTTTCTCTTCTCCTGCACCTGAGCGGACTCTTCCTGCACTGGAGCAGACTCGGAAATATATGCCTTGATGAGTTCCTCAACGTCCGCATCTGTCCATTTCTCCGGATTTGCAGATCGCATGAGGAAAGCAAGTTTGCCGCGTGCTCCAACATACATGGCGGCATCGGCATACTGCTCCTTATCCCAGCCGGCACCCATACGCATCATTCTGGCGCACAACTCCTTGCGAGCACCGCCGAACCATGGATAAAGGTTGACTACTCCAGCCAGTTCGTCAATAGTAAGTCTCTTTATGTCTATATATGATCCCATATTACCATCTGGCTACCGTTGCATTAAATATGTCCTCACAAAGCTGCTCCACAATCTCTTCGCAAAGTGACGCCTCTACCGCATCAAGTGACTGCATTGCATCAAAATCAGCATACGCAGAGAATGACTTGTCTGGAAAATCATCCTCAGGATACTTTCTATTGGTGAAACTGACCTTGACAGTGACTGTCAGTCGGCTGGTTGCAGCCTGCTCGTTGGCAGTGACTGCAGATGCCTTCACATCATAACCGGAAACAGCACCGACAATCTCCAGGTCACCATCCATGTCCACAAGCTCCAACTTTGTGAGTTTAAGGAACTTCTCCTGCAATGCCTCTGTGATCTGGTTGCTCAATGACGGATTTACCTTCATTGCAGTATATTCGAAGTAGTTGATGGTTATCGTCTTGATATCAGGCTGTATAGACGTTCCCGTAAACGAATATATGCCGCACGACTGAAAATAAACGACAGCCGCCGACAGGACCAGAGTCATGACGAGCCTTTTAAATATATTGCCTGAAGACATCATATCTTAATTCATTTGCTTCAATTTTCGGTACAGTGTACGTTCCGATATTCCCAATTCCGCTGCTGCAGCTTTCCTGTTGCCACCATGTTTGCGCAGCACCCTCTCGATCAGGTCCATGTTTACGGATCTGATGGACAATTCTTCCTGTGTCTGTTCTTCGTATTCCTGCTCCTCAGGATCCTCCATATAGTCATCCTGGACCGGATCTGATTTTTTCCAGGCAGGATTTGTTTCCATTGGCGGAGCAAGAGCCGGAGCAGACGGCTGTTTGCCAAGACCGGCCTGTGCTATGACATCCTTGAGATAATCCACATCCTGTTTCAGCTGGAACAAGGTCCTGATGATGGCTTCCCTTTCGCTGGCCGCTTCAGGGGAGTCGTGATATGATGACGTTACGGCAGGGAGCATTTCCGGTTCCTCCCTCGGAATATATCTTGAAAGTACCTCCACGTCGATTGTCCTCTTGTCCATTCCTGCGGATATCCTTTCCGACTCGAGCGCCGAAACCTTCTCGGCAACATTCTTAAGCTGTCTGATATTGCCAGGCCACCTGTATCTGCGCAGCATTATGGATGCCTCTTCCGTAAGGGTTATCTTGGCCATTCCGTATTTTTCAGAAAAGTCGGATGCGAATTTGCGGAACAGAAGATTGATGTCTGTCGGACGCTCGCGCAGCGACGGCATCATGATGGTTACAGCGTCCAATCTGTAGTACAGATCCTCACGGAACTTACCCTTTGCAACCGCATGATGCAGGTTAACATTGGTTGCCGCAATCACTCGGACATCTGTCTTGAGAACTTTTGACGATCCGACCCTGATGAATTCACCAGACTGAAGGACGCGAAGAAGCTTCGCCTGTGAAGACAACGGAAGTTCTCCTACTTCGTCAAGGAAGATTGTGCCGCCATCAGCCTCCTCAAAATAGCCACGACGCATCTCGTTCGCTCCGGTAAAAGAACCTTTTTCATGACCGAAAAGCTCCGAATCAATCGTTCCTTCAGGAATTGCTCCACAGTTGATGGCGAAATACTTGCCTCTCTTGCGAGAACTGTTCTGATGAATGATGCGGGGAATGTTTTCCTTTCCCACACCACTCTCTCCGGTCACCAGCACCGTCATGTCAGTCGGGGCCACGGCAACAGCAACCTCCAGCGCCCGATTGAGTGCCGGATCATTACCTATTATGTCGAATTTATTCTTGAGTGACTGTAATTCCTGATTCGTCATAGCGGTGCAAAGTTACGAAAAGAGGAGAAAATACATACCTATTATTTAAAAAAATATAAAAATTTGATTATCTTTGCGCGGTTTGGACGAGTGTCCCAAATTATATGCTGATAATATTTAAAAACTTTTATACCCGATTTAAGATGAGAAAAAACATTAATTTCCTATTTGCCGCCCTCTTCGGCCTTGCTGCAGCAGCATGTAGCTCACCAGAGAAGATGGCAGAAATGGCAGAGAATGTAACAGTTAAATGCGAGCCTGCAGTACTTGAGGTTGTTGCTGGCGAGATTGACGCTACAGTTTCTGTAACATATCCAGAAGATTACTTCCACCCTAAGGCAATCCTTGAGGTTACTCCTGTCCTCGTATACGAGGGTAACGAGGTAGCTTTGGAGCCATTCATATTCCAGGGTGAGAAGGTTCAGGACAATTACGAGGTTGTTCCAGCTGCCGGCACAACAATCACCAAGTCTGTTCACTTCGATTATGCAGAAGGAATGGAAAGCTGCTACCTCGAGCTTCGTGGTGTTGTAAAGCACAAGACCAAGATGATCGATATGCCTTCTAAGAAGGTTGCTGACGGAGCAAACACTACTTACATGCTTGTTGACAACAGCGGTGCTCTTGACTACAAGGCAGACAACTACCAGGAGATTCTCAAGGAAACTGCTGAGGGTCAGATTCTTTATCAGATCAACAGCGCAGATGTAAGAAACAGCCAGCTTAACTCACAGTCTATCAAGGACTATCAGGCTGCTCTTCAGGAGATCATCGACAACGAGCGCAAGACTATCGTAAGCACTGACGTTGTAGCATATGCTTCACCTGATGGAAACGAGGAGTTCAACGCACAGCTTTCTGACAATCGTTCCAAGTCTGCAGAGCAGGCATATGGTAAGGTAACCGGCGACCTTGCTGTAGAGGGAGACGTTAACGTAGAGAGCATTGCTGAGGACTGGGAAGGATTCCAGGAGCTCGTTGCAGGTTCAGACATCGAGGACAAGGAGCTTATCATCCGCGTTCTTTCTATGTACAGCGACCCTGCAGTTCGTGAGACTGAGATCAGAAACATGTCAGCTGTTTACTCAACTCTTGCAAAGGAGGTTCTTCCTGAGCTTCGTCGTGCAAGATTCATCGCTAACGTAGAGTATCAGAACTACACTAACGATGAGCTTCTTTCTCTTATCGAGGAGAACATCGACATTCTCGATGAACCAGCTCTTCTTCGTGCTGCAACTCTCGTAAAGAAGAACGACCAGAAGGTAAACATTTACAAGAAGGCTACCGAGAAGTTCAACAGCGCAGTCGCTCAGTACAACCTTGGTGTAACTTACATCAAGATGGGTGAGCTTGCAAAGGCCGAGGCTGCTCTCGAGTCATGCGAGAAGGATGCTGACTGGCACAATGCAATGGGTGTCATCGCTCTTCGCAACAACGACCTCGCTGCTGCTTCAGAGTACTTCTCTATCGCAGCTAACGCAGCTGCTGCAAAGAACGCGGCTGTAATCGATATCCTTGATGGTGACTATCAGTCAGCTGCAGCTAAGCTTGCAGGTTCAACAGAGTGCAATGCAATCCTTGCTCAGATCCTTGTTGACGACTACTCTAACGTTGACAAGCTCGCATGCAAGTGCGCTAAGGCTTACTACATCCGCGCTATCGCAGCTGCTCGTCAGGGCGACGCTGAGGGTGTAAAGACAAATCTTGAGCAGGCTGGCAAGAGCGAGAAGTTCGCTGAGAAGGCTGCTAAGGACGTTGAGTTCGCTCAGTACAGATAATCCGTCTGAACATATAAATAATAAGGGGCTTGACTACTTTTAGTCAAGCCCCTTTGTTGAATATCATACGTCTGTGACATAAAATGGGCGATTTCATGTCACGGAGGTAGCCCCAAAGGTTCGTTTTGACATGTTTTTGACACTTCCGTGACACAAAATGCCCCAAATCATGTCACGATGAATTAGTCATTAAACTAGATTAATCATCAAACTAAAAGAAATGAATATAAAGTCTTCATGATTATATTGGTGACATTGTATATTGATATTGTATATTGATATTGTATAGTGGTATTGTATAGTGGTATTGTATAGTGGTATTGTATAGTGGTAATATTGATATTGTATATAAGAAAGACGGTGACAGATTTGATTGTTAGTCACCGTCTATTGGT
>JAEIGA010012133.1_pt1 | contig 13073 bp, 19 predicted proteins | sample 9270691 | NCBI WGS metagenome assembly JAEIGA01 (sample SAMN17057246, study PRJNA624740) | gut metagenome | biome: biome; isolation source: fecal sample | host: Bos grunniens | place: China: Xizang | collected 2019 | reverse complement strand
TGAATTTCCTCACTGAAATAAGCAATTACACCTGGGACACAGATAAATTTGGGACAAAGCTGAATGTGCCGATAGATGATTTTAACCATTTGATGGACGCAATGAGATACAGCCTTGAAAAGTACATTGCGGGTAAAAAATGGTTGATGTAAAGAGGGTGAAAAAATGATAACAAGGGGCACAACTCCAACACTGGAATTCACCATTCCGTTTGACACGTCATTGCTGAGTGAAGCATGGGTAACACTGTCACAGAATGATGTGATAATAATTGACAAGCAGCTCAAAGACTGTTCTTGTGATGAAAAGAAGCTCACAGTTGACCTGACGCAGGCAGAAACACTGCAGCTTGATTGCTCATGCAAAACAGAGGTACAGCTTCGTGTAAAGCTCATTGACGGCAAAGCAATGGCATCTGCTGTTATGGTAGTCAACACAGAGCGCATCATAAAGGACGGTGTGATCTGATGCTGCTGAACGTTGAATTCAATGTGTTGCATCACAGAATACCTGTTGTTTTCAAAGCGCTTCACTCTGTGGGCATGGCCAAGGCTGACCCATACACTGGCTCATATGAAATAACACCCACATTCGATGAACAAACACTTGAAACAACCGGCAAACTGATGAGCGACAACGTAAAAGTGTTTGCAATTCCTGTTGAGCGAGTGGCCAACACAGCCGGTGGCTATACAATTATTGTTGGAGGTTAAAAAATGGCAGAATACACAGGCAAAGTGGTCATAAACGGCGAGGCCGTCATTGACCTTACAATGGATGATATTAAGCCCGAACACGTACACAAGGGTATTAAGTTCCACGACAAAACAGGCGCACCCCAGACCGGCACATCCACGAAAACTGTTGATGCATCCAGTGCAACTGCTGAGGCCGCAGAGGTTTTGAACGGACGAACTTTCGGCAAAGGTAATGCGCTTGCCACGGGTACTATGCCCGACAAATCCGGCACAAACATTGGTGTGAGCGACAAAAACGGCACGAACATCCCCAAGGGTTACCATGACGGCAGCGGCAAGGCAAAAATAGCTGACTCAGAGCTTGCTAAGCTCATTCCTGGCAACATCAAAGAGGGTGTTACCATTCTTGGTGTTGTCGGTGACTTTGGCGCTGACGATATTTCTTCACAGTCAAAAGAAATTACCCCGTCTTTTGCAGATCAGAATGTTACCCCCGATGCCGGATATACTTTCTTGAGCGGTGTGCTTGTAAAGGCAATACCTGTTACAAAGCAGCTCAACGAAGCGGGCGGCTACACAGTGACGGTGGGCTGATATGGAGTATGCAAACAAGGTTGAGGTTAACGGTGAAACTATAATTGACCTGTCAAAAGACACAATTGTCCCGGAAACGCTTGATAAGGGGATAACTGCACACGATGCAACAGGTAAACCCATAACAGGCACATTCACCATTGCAGAAGAATTGAACGAACAAGATAGTCTTATCACTCAAATTCAAGCTGCGCTGATTGGAAAAGTTGTTGGCGGTGATGTAGTCAGCGAGGAATGGACGTTCACGCTGACAGATGGCACTACTGTCACAAAAACCGTTTTCCGGAGGAATGCCGATGGTTGACTGGGGTTTGGTTAAAGAAATGGCAATTCCCGAAGGAGACGTTGCCTCGGTATCGTGTAATGGTCAACTTTTGTGGAAAAAAGTAGTGCAGAAATACAAAACAAGGGTGAATTATATCGAAAGCACCGGCACGCAGTACATTGACACCGGCATCAATAAGCCGATGTTTGGTGCAAACGACAAAATTCTGGTTGGCTTTCAACCGATGAATGTGTCAGGTGCGGCGCACCTGTTTGGCGTAATGGTTGGCTCTCGTGGCTGCGCAATCAGAACAAGAAACGCTTCTTGGCTGCAAGCATCCTTGTGGCAGGGCGGCGGTCCCGCAACAAACAACGTAGACACCATTTATAAGAAATTTGACATCGAATTATCGAAGAGTGGTGGTTACGTGTTAGATGGTGTACAACAGGCTGCCTGCGGAAGTGGTGGACCCACTCTTACCGCTCTTGCGTACTTTCCGTTATGTGTTGGTGCTTATATCTCTGCAACCGGTTCGGGTTCTACGGAGTACACCATCACTCCCACCAAAGGTAAATACTACCACCTGCAGTACGAGGTAAACGGAGAACTTAAAAGAGATATGATCCCCGTCCTTGATTGGAGCGACAGACCTTGTATGTACGACAAAATAACCGATGAACTGTATTACAACCAAGGCACAGGAGAATTTTTATGGGGGTAAAAATATATGTCATATAATACTGATTTACAATCAAATAATACAGACCTTCGGACTATTCTCAATGCCGTGAATGAGCTTCCTGAAATGCCTGTTGTTGAGTTGCCTGAGTTAACAAATCCGGCAACTGCCGGAAAAATTCTGGAAGGTTACGATGCAATAAACGAAAAAGGTGTTGCCGTTTCCGGCACTATGGAAGATTGGAGCAAATATAAAAACCCTGGTTATCCGACTTTGGCACCAAAAACAGGCGATATAAAACTCTATCCATACGGTAATCAGAATAACAAGTACACTACTTACGATGTTCCGGAAGGATACCATGACGGGAAAACTACAGTAAGCGTGCCGTCTGTTAAGTATTTTACTGTAATACCTTCCGAGCGAGACCAATATGTTCAAGCTTTGGACGAAACATCTCCCACGGGTAGAGTGTATATCGAGGGAGTAGTTGTCGAGCCTATCCCCTCAGAGTACCAAAACACCACAAAAGTCACTGCGGCGGCAGCGGATGTGCTTAGTGGAAAGATGATTGTCACGCAGGACGGCGAGACGGCGGGCACGATGCCGAACAATGGAGACGTAAGTGTTGCCTTTGATGGTCTGACCTCAACCAGCGTAACCATTCCTGCGGGCTATACCAGCGGCGGCACTATAAGCCTGACTGACGATATTGAAAGAGCTCTTGCAGCGATTTAAGGAGTGTTAACATGAGTAACGAAAGTCAAATTGAACGCATCCGTAACAATGTTTCGGACGCTCTGGCGGCGACTGCCGAAATGGGTGCAAGTGTTCCTGCAACGGCAAACAGCGATAATCTTGGGGCCCTTATTCGCTCTATCCCCAAAAGCGGCGGCACTGTTGTTGAGCCTGAGCCTGCGGTGGATGACATTCCCAAAGTGTTTTTTACGGGTACTGCACCGACTATCAAAGCGGATGATGAGTTGCCGCTGATAATGGATTATCGGTCTAAAACCCAGACTATTAAAAGCTATGTCACCTTGAAAGTGCAGGGCGATAGCAGTGCGAGTTATCCCAAAAAGAATTTTAACTTAAAAATGTTCAGTGACGAAGATAGGTCTGAAAAACTGAAAGTGACCTTTCGTGATTGGAAAACAACGCATAAATATTGCTTGAAAGCAAACTGGATAGACCATACTCATGCGAGAAATGTTGTGGGTGGCAGACTGTGGAGCCAGATAGTAAGAAGCAGAGCGGATTACTCGGACTATCCAAGCGAATATCACGACTCTCCGCATTGTGGTGCTGTTGATGGGTTCCCTATTAAGGTTTATCTTAACGGCGTATATCAAGGTTTGTATACATGGAACATTCGCAAAGATGACTCTATGTTCAACATGGACGATGGAACCGGTGTGCATTCTGCCTTAATTGCGGATGCCGGCAACAGTGTAACCGTGTGGCGTTCTTTGCCCAACATAGACGGAACGGACTGGACAGACGAACTGAATGACACTGTACCCGATGCGGTAAAAAACGGATTTCAGAACGTATACAGGTTTGTTATAAATTCGACTGACGATGAATTTAAGGCGAACATTCACCAATATTTTTATCTGTCGAGTCTTATTGACTATTACATTTACATTTATTGCATTTTGATGATTGGCGGTTTGGCAAAAAGCCAAACTATGCTCACTTACGATGCAGCAAAGTTTTTAGCAAATATCTATGACATGGACACCACATGGGCGCTGCATTGGAATGGTTCGTCTTTTTACGATGTACTCACGCCTTGTCCGTCTGGGTATACCGCACAAACAGAAGTGGGAGCATCAAACCTTTTGTACGAACGTATTGAGAAGTTATACGCAGAAGAAATAAAGGCGAGATATGAAGAACTTCGCTCCTCGGTTTTGTCGGACGGTAATATAATAAATGAATTTGAGCGGTTTATGGATGTGATAGGGAACGACTTGTATGCAGAGGATTTTGCAAGCACAACTGCTTCGGGCGCATTTACCAATATTCCGTCAGCAAGCACAAATAATTTACAAAAGCTCCGTGAGGTCATAGTAAAACGTATGGCGTACTGCGATGAAGCAATCCCTGCGATTGGTAATGGCGATAGCGATACGACTACACCAGAAATTGAATGGGAGCTTGGCACCGTCGGCGCAGGTGGCTTAAACGACGCCAACAATGCACGAATAAGAACCGTGGGTTATCTTCCTAAAAACATAACAAAAGCAGTCGCAAATGATGGTTATCTTATTTTGGCACTGTTGTGTGATGCTCATGGGAAGGCTCTTTATTCAACAAGCGGTGGTTCGGGTTATTGGGTTGAGTCCACTGCATCGATAGGACTTGCCGAATACGCAAAAACTATCGATTTGTCCCGAATTTACCAAACTACACCAGGTCATAACATTCGCATTATAGTAAAACGCACAGACAATGCAAATATGAATGTAAGCGAGTCTGAGAACGTTATTTTTACCGTTGGCAATAATGAGTATGCGGAGTGGGTAAATTATGCCGTTAATGGTGGAAATGGAAGGCTCCGTGATGAAAAAACTCGTCTGGTCACAGTAAATCATATCGACACTTCAATTAAGACCGTTACAGCCGCATCTGGTTATAAGGTTGCGCTTGCTTGCTTTGTTGATAACGCAATGGCCGGATATTGGAATGTAACGTCTGGTGATTATGGAGAGGCTTCGTATGTACAATCTATAGATTTGGAGTCTATAAGATTGAATAAAGGGTGTGACTTTATCGTAATGGTGAGAAGAGACGATAATGCGAATATCGATGTAAGCGAGGCAAGCAATATTACATTCGCATAACAAAGGAGATGCCGTAATGATTAACGCCCTACACCTAATTTGGATGCTGCCGACAGCGGCAATGTTTGGCTTTTTCATGGCGGCATTGCTTGCGGCAAACAGGGACAACAGTTAAAAAGCGTGGTGATTAAATGCTTACAGTTGAAGAAATAAAATCATTTATTGACGCTGACGCAGCAAGCACAAAAAAGAGCCTTGCAAAAGTCGGTGTCAGATACTATGAGGGTGACCACGATATAAAAAACTATCGTGTGTTTTACGTTGACGGCAATGGTGAACTGAAAGAGGACAAACATAAGTCAAACATCAAAATCAGTCATCCGTTTTTCACTGAGAACGTTGACCAGACAGTGCAATATGTGCTGTCAAACAAAGACGGCTTTGTAAAATCAGATGACCCGGCATTACAGGCCGAGCTTGACTTATATTTCAATGACAATGAGGATTTTGACTCTGAGCTTGCAGATGTTTTAACGGGCGGTCTTGTCAAAGGTTTTGAGTATGTTTACGCATATAAAAACGCTGATGACAGGACTGCTTTTCAATGCGCTGACAGCCTTGGCGTTGTTGAGGTTGAGGCCAGATTTGCCAGTGATAAACAAGATCATGTGCTGTTTTGGTATGTTGACCGCATTGACAAAGACGGCAAAAAGATAAAACGCATTCAGGCGTGGGACAGCGCTGAAACACATTTTTACCGTCAGGAAGATGACGGCAAGATTGAGCGTGACCCTGCCGAGCCTATTAACCCAAAGCCGCACACCCTTTATAAAAAAGGCAAAGACGATGCCACCTACTATGAGAGCTTTGGCTTTATCCCCTTTGTGCGCTTTGACACTTGTAAAAAGCAGCACAGCACACTCAGGCCAATCAAAGCACTGATAGATGATTATGATCTGATGAGCTGCGGCCTGTCAAACAACATACAGGACTCAAATGAGGTTCTTTATGTTGTCAAAGGCTTTGAGGGTGACAATCTGGATGAGCTGCATTTCAACACCAAGACAAAAAAGCTCATTGGTGTGCCCGATGACGGTGACGTTGAGATAAGAACAATTGACATCCCGTATGAGGCACGAAAAACAAAGCTTGAGCTTGATGAAAAGAACATTTACCGCTTTGGTATGGCTCTTAATACATCCGGGCTTAAAGATACCAACGCCACTACAAACCTTGCTATCAAGGCGGCATATTCTCTGCTTGACCTCAAGGCAAACAAGATGGAAAAGCGGCTTAAACAGTTTATGCGCAAGCTGCTCAAAATCGTGCTTGCTGAGATCAATGAGCGCAACGGCACGGATTATCAGCAGAGTGATGTTTACTTTGCATTTGAACGTGAGATACCCACAAACGAACAGGAAAATGCACAGATTGAGCTTACCGATGCACAGCGCAAGCAAACCGAGATAACAACGCTGCTGAACGTTGCCGCACAGCTTGACAATGAAACGCTTATGCAGCTCATCTGCGAACAGCTTGACATTGATTTCGAGGACATCAAAGACAAGCTGCCTGACCCTGAGGAAAGCACACCATACAAGGCCCAGAGCGCCATTGATGCTATTGTGCCTGAGGATGACGGTGATGTAATTGAATAAACGTCAAAAAGAAGTTATTCAGGCACAGCTTGACAGTGAAAAAGCTGTGCTTGAACAGCTTGAAAAGCAGTACACAAGGGCGCTCAATGATATTGACAAGAAAATTCGCATTTTGCAGTCTGACGAACTGACACAGAGCAGAATATACAGATTGGAATATCAAAAGGCGCTCAAAGAACAGGTCAAGGGTGTGCTTGAAAAGCTCCACTCTGACGAATACACAACCATACAGCAGTTTTTGTCAGCCTCATATACTGACGCATTTGTGGGCACGGCTTATGATCTCTTTGGTCAGGGCGTGCCCTTGATAATGCCCATTGACCCTGAGGAAGCTGTAAAAGCCGTTCTGACTGACTCAAAGATAAACGGCAGCTTGTATGAATCGCTTGGCGTTGATGTCAACAAACTGAAAAAGACAATCAGCTCTGAGATAAGCAGAGGCATTGCCGGTGGTATGTCTTACAATGAGATTGCCAGAAACATCAGCAGCACAGCAAAAGCACCGATGGCACGGGCAAAAACAATCGTTCAGACAGAATCACACAGAATACAGCAGGCGGCAAGGCACAATGCAAGGGTCACAGCTAAAAGTAAGGGCGCTGACATTGTGAAACAGTGGAACTCAACACTGGACGGCGGCACAAGAGATACACACAGAAAGCTTGACGGTCAGATCAGGGAGCTTGATGAACCGTTTGAGGTTGGCGGCATGAAAGCAATGTACCCCGGTGACTTTGGTGACCCGGCTGAGGATTGCAATTGCCGCTGTGAAGCGCTCCAAAGGGCAAAGTGGGCACTGGGTGAGGCCGAGCTTGAAACACTCAAAGAGAGGGCTAAATACTTTGGCCTTGACAAAACAAAAGACTTTGAGAGCTTCAAAACAGAGTATATAAAAGCTGCCCAAACTATTGAAAAAGCTGAGAAAAGTAGTAAAATAGTGTTGTCAGATGTTAAGCTATCCGGGTATGCATTAAACCCAGATATAGCGCCTGACAAAGCGGCAGCATTTGAGGTCGCTCTTGGCTACACTGCCGCTCACGCAGATTTGCTGAAACGCAATGTTATGGATCACATTGACGAAAGCAAGTTTGTTGAAAAGGGCGATAATGGTTACGGTATGCGCTATGAGTACATCATGGAGCTTACCGGGCTGAACGGCAAAAAGGCCAACGTCTTGACGGCATGGATTCAAGACGGCGAAAAAAAGAGGCTCACAAGCATCTACGTTACAAAAAGGGCGGTGACTAAATGAAGATAAAACAATATGATAGAGTGCTGCTGAAAGATGGCAACAAAGCATATATTGTTGAAATCTTTGAAGATGGTAAACTGTTCCTTGCTGACGTTGACAAAGATGGCGACACATACACCGAAGATGTGAAATTTGAAGAAATCGAAAAAGTTGTTTGAAAAGCACTGTGCAAAAATGCATGGTGCTTTTTTCATGCCCAAAAACCGAAAGGCGGTGATGTAAATGCACGGTAAACAGCAGCCGCAAAAGCTTGCGTTCAGCAAGAAGCTGCTTATTGCTGATTACATTGTTTTGCTGCTGCTAATCGTGTTATCAGTATTGCCGGATGTCACAATTGACCTGTCAATGGTCATTGTGGCGTGGATAGCGCAAATTGCTATAAGCAGCGGTTGTTATTACTGGAAAAGCAAAGCAGAAAACCTCATAAAGCTGCCTATTCAGATCATCAAAGAGTTACCGGCAGACATGAGGGACAGAGCTGACCCAAATGCAATAATTGCGTCTGTGGTTGGCATCGGGACAAACAACAATTGAAAGGAGCTGCACAAATGGATGAGATAATAAACATTGTTATCAAAGTTATTGCTGCGCTGTTGGCCTTTGGCGCTGCGTGGCTTGGCAAATGGCTTGTCAGTTGGCTCAAGGCAAATATGAGTGAGAAGAACGAAAAACGCCTTGAGCTGTTCATCACAGAGCTTGTGGAGGCCGCTGAACAGATGTATAAGCAGGCTGACCCTGACGGCACAATTCGTTTTCGTTATGTGGAAAGTATGTTGATACAGGCGGGTTATGACATCACCGATGCAGTAAAGGCACTCATTGAAAGCAAGGTATTCAAAGTAAACACTATAAACAAGGCGGGTGTGTAAGCATGGCGCACAAAGTGTTTATAGGCGTTGGGCACGGCGGCTCTGACCCCGGCGCTGTCAGTAAGGTGAAAGAATCAGCAGCAAACCTCACTATTGCCCTTGAGCTTAAACGAATACTTGAGGCAAACGGCTTTAATGTGGGTATCAGCCGCACAAAGGATGAAAATGACCCTCTGACAGAGGAAATAAAAGAGGCTAACGCTTTTAAGCCTGATCTTGCTGTTGAAGTTCACAACAACGCAGGCGGCGGGGACGGCTTTGAGGTATTTGTTCAGACAAACGGCTACAAGGCCAAGAGTAAAACGGCTGCACAGGCCATTGAAAAACAGGTTGTTGCCATCGGTCAGAGAAGCCGAGGCATCAAAACAAAACTCAATAGCAGCGGCAAGGATTACTTTGGATGGCTGCGACAGGTAAACGCCCCGGCAGTATTGCTTGAGGGCTTTTTTGTTGACAGTAATGACGCTCTGGGCTTTGACACAGCCGCAGAACAGAAAAAGCTTGCTGCTGCATATGCTCAGGGCGTGCTTGATTATTTCGGCGTAAAAGCCAACAGCAGCCGTGAGAACGCAAGGCAAATTGTCCAGTCAAAGGCGGGGCTGTCTGACAGCACAATGGCTTGGCTTGACAAATACCAGTGGGCAACAGACCTATTTGAAAAACTGGCAAAAGCAATGAAATGATGTTAAGGCGCAAGCCTGACATATAACAACAGGGATGTTGTAAATTATCCACTCACAAATAACGTTCGGCAAACGTAAAAGCCGTAGAAAGGACAAACAACATGACACTGGAAGAACTCTTTAAGGCAAGGGGAATTGATGAATCAGATATCAAGGCCATTCTTGAGGATATGAAAACCAATAAGATTTTCACAGCCGGAGAGGAAAACCTTGATATACGCTATGGCAAGCTCAAAACACAGCATGAGGGCACAGCAAAACAGCTCACCGAGGCAAACGCTCTTATCGAAAGCCTGAAACAGTCAAACAAGGGCAATGAAGAGCTGCAGGGCAAAATTACTGCCTATGAAACACAGATACAGCAGCTTGCGGCAGAGCTTGAGGCCGCAAAGCTTGAATCTGCAATAAAGGTTGAGCTGCTTACCGCAAAGGCTCTTGATGTGGATTACCTGACCTTTAAGCTCAAGGAAAAAGGTGAGCTTGCGCTTGACGAAAGCGGCAAAATCAAAGGTTGGGATGACAAGCTTGCCGGTCTGAAAACACAGTTTCCCACGCAGTTTGAGGGTGACAGCAGAAAAAACATCATTGAGAACAAGCTTCCCGATGGTGACGGCGGCGGTGATTCTCTTTCCAAAGAAACACTGCTGAGAAAACCCTATGCGGAAAGGATGAAAATCTACAATGAAAATCCTGACGCATACAAACACGCTATGAACAACTAAAGAAAGGTTTAGGTGATAACTATGGCAGTTACTATGATGAACAACATGATCAACCCCGAGGTTATGGGTGACATGATTAACGCAAAGATCGAGGCTCTTGCCAAGATCACTCCTTACGCAAAGGTAGACACCACTCTGCAGGGCGTACCCGGTGACACCAAGACTGTTCCCTCCTGGAACTACATTGGTGATGCCGAGGATGTTGCTGAGGGCGCTGAGGTTGGTCTTACTCAGATGACCGCAGCCTCTACCACTTTCACTATCAAAAAGGCAATGAAGGCCGTTGGCATCACTCAGGAAGCTGTAAACTCCGGCCTTGGCAATCCCATCGGTCAGGCTGAGAGTCAGCTCGCAAAGGCCATTGTCGGCAAGGTTGACAATGATGTGCTTGAGGCCGCTCTGAAAGCAACCAACGTTTCCGGCGATGGCACTGCCAAGATTGGCTATGCCGGTATTGTTGATGCCGTTACCAAGTTTGAGGATGAAGAGGATGGCATTGAAAAGGTGATGTTCATTTCTCCCAAGCAGGAGGCAACTCTGCTGAAAGACCCCGATTTCCTGTCTGCTGACAAGTTCACCGCCGGTGTTGCCGTAAACGGCGCAATCGGCAAGATTGCAGGCTGTTGGGTTAAGAAATCCAACAAGATCAAGGCGGTAAGCAAGGTTTTCACTTGTCCCATCATCAAGCTTGAGCCTGATTCTGCCGAAACCGAGTACACTGAGGATGAGCTGCCTGCACTGACCATCTTCCTCAAGAAGGACACCACTGTTGATGCTGAGTGGTTCCCCAAGAAGCAGCAGACCGACATTACTGCTTGCAAGTATTACGGCGTTGCTCTGACCAACGCTGCCAAGGTTGTGCTTGCAAAGTTCGCTGAGTAAAGGACTGATAAAGCATGATTATGACTGTGCCTGAGCTGCGGCGATTTGTCGAAACAGACACAGAAGATAGAGCGCTTGAGGCAATGCTTCAAGCGCTCGAACTTTCCATAAGAGCTTACACGAATAACAATTTTCAGGTTCGTGCTTTTCGCTGCGTAGCCGTTGCCAATGACGGCAACACACTGCTTTGTAACGGCCCTGTGCCTTTCAAACCCGGTGACACTCTGGAAATTACCGAGTCTGATTATATGGAAAACTGCCTTGTAACTGTGGTGTTTGTTGACGGCAACACCATCACCGTTAATGAGCAGCTTGCCGAGGAATCAGGTATTGTGCTTACCAAGGTCAAATATCCTCAGGATGTCAAAATGGGTGTTGTCAATCTCATCAAGTGGGAACTGAACAACAGGGAAAAGGTTGGTGTTGCCTCTGAGAGCATCAGCCGTCATTCTGTGACCTATTTTGACATGGGCAAGGATAACTCATCTATGGGCTTTCCTGTGTCCCTTTTGGGCTTCCTCAAGCCCTACAGAAAGGCACGTTTCGGCAGGGGGTTAGGAATATGAAAGGCATAGGCGGCAACATCACAGCAACCATACAGGTGTTCACACAGGAAAAGAACGGCATAGGCGAAAACGTGAAAACGTGGGCTGATGTTCAAAAAATCAAAGGTTGGCTTGATCTACAGTCGGGCGATTCCAGATACAACACTTTTGATGCCAAAATACAGGAATCAACACACATTTTTGTTGCTGATTATGTGCCGCTCAATGCCCGGATTTCCTCAGAAAACTCACGAATGGTTATCAACGGCAAGCGCTTTGATGTGCTGCTGATTGATAACCCGATGGAAATGCAGACAGGCTCACAGCTTGAGTTTTATTTGCGTTTCACGGGTGGGCAGTGATATGGCAATCAATTTTGTTGACCTGAGCGAAGAAGCAAAAGCGGCCATTGAAAGAGCTGCAATTGCTTACCTGTATGAAGCGGCAGGCGAACTGGAAGCGGCCACAAAGAGAAATTCCCGGCCTAAAAAATATCAGGGTCGGCCTGCACAGTCATTGTGGGAATATGCAGTTGACGAAGATGACAAAACTGCCGCTGTTGGCAGCCCTTATGAGTCTGCGTTTTGGGAAGAGTTTGGCACAGGTGAATATGCCTTACACAAAGACGGCCGCAAAGGTTGGTGGGTCTATGTTGAGGGCAATGACACACCCAGAGGCAAGCAAAACTATTACACAGAACAAGAGGCAAAGCAGACGGCAGCTTATCTGAGAAGTAAGGGCCTTGACGCTCATGCAACAAACGGTATAGAGCCGAATAGACCGCTGCACACTGCATACACAACGCTTAAATCGGCGCTTATTCGCCGTGCAGAGGATGTTTTAAGGGGTGAAATTGGCAGATGACAACACTGGCATTGAAAATCATAAACAAGGCAATGGATGAGCTTGGACTTGCTTACGGCTTTGGCGAGTATGCCGCTGTTCCTGTTGTTTACCCTTACTTTGTGGGCGAATACACAGAAACAGAGCCGATATATGAACACGGCCTGCAAGAGGCAACATTTCTGCTTACAGGGTTTAGCCGTGGCTCATGGCTTGCCCTTGAAGAAGCAAAAGAAAAAATCGAAAACTATTTTAACAAAGTGTCAGGCAAAGTGGTCATAGCTGAAAACGGTTCGGCTGTGGCCGTTTTTTATGCTAACAGCGTGATTGTTCCCACGGGTGACGCTGAGTTAAAACGAATTCAGATCAATTTAAGTATCAAAGAATGGAGTGTGAACTGATATGAGCATCAAAACCGGCATCACTCAGGAAACGCCGTCCCGCATTCAGTTTGGCGCAGGCGTTTATTTCAGCGGTGTGGCCTACAACGAAAAGGTTCCTCCCACTGAAACTGAAATGCTTGCAGGCATCATGGGTGCAACTCAGGACGGCGGCAAGCTCACTATCACGCCTGAGTTTTTTGCGCCTGAGCTT
>JAEIGA010012132.1_pt1 | contig 13073 bp, 15 predicted proteins | sample 9270691 | NCBI WGS metagenome assembly JAEIGA01 (sample SAMN17057246, study PRJNA624740) | gut metagenome | biome: biome; isolation source: fecal sample | host: Bos grunniens | place: China: Xizang | collected 2019 | reverse complement strand
TGGGAACAACAATTAGTATAAAGTGGGCTTCCCATTACAAGGGGTATTATATGTACAAGGTGTGATTTTTTTTTTTTTTTTTTTTTTAGTGTAATAAAGTGCATCGAGACCCGTGTCTGTGCCGGCTGCCTGCATCGAGCTGAATCTGCTGCTGCATCGGCATGCCAGCGGGGGGGTACGTCCTAGGGGGGGCAAGCCTGCGCAGCCCCCCCGGACACAGCCCCCGGCAGGCGATCTCGATCGAGGCGGCTACCAAAAAATTAATGTTGAAATACAGCATAATGCACAAATAAATCGTGAATGTATATAGCAATTGCACAATATATAGGCAACAAAGTTGTATATAATGTATACAGTTTTCAACAAAAACCGCGCCAGCCCGCGGGGGGGGTGCATAAAATATATATTTGTACAGTTTTGATATACAAAAAGTATCTTGCATTATGTAGCAAGATATAGTATAATAATACTAGGGAGAGATCCCGGAAAATCAAGGGGGTGAAGAAATGGCAAAGGCAAATAGGATCATCTGCCTGAATGATGGCAAGATCTACAGAACGCAAGCGCAACTTGCCGAAGAGCTGGGCGTCCACGAGTCCACCGTCGGCAGAGCTGTGAAGGGTAAGCTGGAGCGGCTTCGGGGCAAGATCTATAGGCCGTACCCATACGAGACGCCCCCCACGGCCGAGGAGCTGGAAGAGATGCGTCGACAAGCATCCGCCGAGATTCTAGGACTGTAAGCAGGAACGAAGGAAACACCACACACGGCGCACGGCGCCGGCAGGAAAGGAAGGAAGAATCATGATGTACATGATCAACACGAAGAAGGCCACCGAAGAGAACGCGATCGACACGATTCACGCCTATCTGCTGGATAATCCGGATCTATGGGAAGATGGCGTATACTGCCACGCACGCCGCAGCGTGGATGACGATGACGTCGTCGAGCTGATGCCGAGCTATAGGGGCGCTGACTACACCTACCGCGCCAACGACGACGACATCATCGAGCAGATCGAGCAGTACGAGCAGGAGACCGGCAAGGACGCTACAGACTGGATGAACAGCTTCGGCGGGGACTACTGGAGCGAGTCGAGCGAGTGGCTGCACGAGAAGGCGGCTTACTTTTGGGATCAAATCAAGAAGGAGGCGTGAATCATGATCAACGCATACTACCTCGAGAACGTAAAGCTGATCGCAGCCGATGATGCGCCGGTCCGCCGCATCCAGGACGCCGTCCTGGTACATCTGTATGGCGACGTCTTCGCTGACGGCGACTGCATCCTCGCGGACTGCACGACGGACGACTTCGAGACTGACGACGACGTGACAGACGCCTTGCAGAACGGATGCCCGATCAACTGCTGGTGGGAGGATGCCGCCGGCGTCCTCCACGAGGAGATCCCGGGCGAGCTTACCGACGAAGAGCTGGAGATCCGTCCAGACGATGACGAGGAGGGCTGAATAATGGCTAAGAAGTGGACCCCGCCGGCGCCGCTGCGGCGCACGGCAGAGCAGCTGGAGCAGCTGGAGCAGGGAATCAAGGCAGCATACCCGGATAGATCCCAAGACACGCTGATCAGGTGGATCGGCAAGGATCAGATCTGCTGGACCTCTGACACGATCATGATCAAGAAGACGGCGCGATCCCAGTGGCAGACGATCGCCATCTGGAGACCTGAAACGGGCGTTTTTTGGTGGACTGACGGCGTCGAGATCGCCGCCTGACATCATACCAGATCAGACAGCCGGCTGCGATCGCAGCCGGCTGAGAAGGGGGCGGACTATGGCACGCAATAGCGGCGGTATCTATGTACCGCAGACCGGCACGATCTATCCATCCATCACGGCAGCGTCAAAGGCGCTGGGCGTGGATGCGTCCAACATAGGAAAAGTAATAAGGGGCGCAAGAGTTAGTGCCGGCGGCTACAACTTCCAGCGCGTCGATCTGAATGTCGATCAATCCCTGCTGCGAGACATCGACGAGGCACTCCGAGAGCAGAGCACGCCGAAGCAGCGGGAACGCATGGAGCGGACACGCAGAAAAAACGAGGGCCGGCTGTCCCCAGAAGAACGACAGCGCCGGAAGGAAAAAAGAGCGGCTGCAGAGCGTCTGCACAAGATCCTTGTGGGCGCAAACAAAGCGATCAAGGAGATGCAAAAGCAAGGCGTGTCCGGCTACTCTGACGCCGTCACCGAGCTGGAGAATCTCAAGGCGCTGATCGGAAAGAGTAAGTCCGGCGCGTTTGATACATCTATCAGAAATCTGATGAATCTAAGTGCCGGAGAGATAAACGCAGCGATCAAGGCAACCGAAAAACAAACCGAACGGCTGCAGAAAACAGACGCCGAAAACCTGAAAAAACGACGGGCTGCCGTGGCCTTGCAGTTTGGCGTCTCGCAGGAAGAACTTGAAAAATATGACGACGCCCTCCCGGTACTGTGGGAATTGTTGGCACTAGCACGGCAACAGCAAGGCAACGGCTACAGCCTCGCCTTATATGACGCAGTCGTGGATTCGGTACAGTATGCCGAAGATCCGGAGGACCTGAAAGCAACGCTGGAAAAGATCCGGGATGAATACCAGGGCGCGATCGAGGACGAGCAGGACGTGGATCTAAGCGACATTTTGCAGAGAGGTGCCGAAGAGCTGCAAGGCCTATACGAGACGCCGGAAGAGGCAGCGGCCGAAGAGCTGGAAGATGACTGGATGTCCGGCTGGGTGGATCTCCCGACTGATCCGGATGATGAAGAGTAAAGGGGGGTATGTATGGACTATGTAAAATGGACTGATTTTGATTTCGACCGGTATCCGCGCACGTCCGCGCGGTACCGTCGGGATCGCAAATGCAGCCCGATCGTCGCAGCGTTTGATTTGGAGTCAACAAACTACGAGGACCGGATCGCGTGGATGTACGTCTGGACGTTTGGCATCGGCGATCAAATCGCCTACGGCAGGACGTGGGCCGATCTTCGCGAGTTCCTGGCCAACGTCCGCGCAGAGTTCGCGCTGAATCACAGCTATAAGATGATTGTCTTCGATCATAACCTGAAATTTGATTTCGGTTTTTTCTGCTCTGAGCTCTCCATTGACGGCGAGATGATCGCAAAGTCAAATCACGAGGTGATTCTGTCAACAGTCTTCGACACATTTTCATTTCGTGACTCGTTACAGTATACAGAAGAATCACTGGACAAGATGGGCGAGGAGATTGGAATCCCGAAAATACAGGGGTATGACTACAAGAAGATTCGGCATCATGAAACCCCACTGACGGACGAAGAGCACGAGTACATCAAGCGAGACTGCGAGATCCTACTAAAATACTACCAGATACAGGCGACGATCTACGGGACGCCGAACAAGATCCCGCTGACAGCAACGCAGCGGACGAAAAGAATCATCGTGCAAAAGATGTCCAGTTCCAACGACGGCAGCCGGATCCTATCCGGCATGATCAAAAAGCGGCAGCTCGACCCCGAGAACGAGGACGATCTGAAAGTCCTGAAAAAGTTGCGGACTGCATTTTTCGGCGGCTATAACTACGTAACGACCCTATACAAAAATCAAGTGATCGAAGATGTAGACGACTGGGACGCCAACAGCCACTATATAGCACAGATCATTTTGCATCAATTTCCGCTGGAGCGCTTCAAGCTCCTTCCTACACCAAAGACGAAAGAGGAGATCGAGCGGATGGCAGCGCACAAGGGCATCTATAAGAATCGCGCGCTGATGATAACGCTCGAAGTAAAGAATCTGGAGTCCAAACTGCCGGACGTCGCATTTTTGCCGATATACGCGAAAAACTATCACAAGATTGAACTGACTGATCGACGATCAATGAAAAACAAGAAGCTATACCAGCTCGACCGGGGAGTCCTCACGCTGACAGACGTCGACTTTTATCTTTTGAGAAAATTTTACACCGGCAGCTATAGGATCTTGGAGGTCGTCGGGAGCAGATATGGAGCCTTGCCTGACTATATCACAAATACTTGCATTGATCTCTACTCACAGAAACAGGACGCAAAACATCGGCTGCAGGAGATCGAGCTGGAGAGAGTCGCGACGCCGGAAGAGCTGGCGGCTTATCAGCTGATCAAATCTTTTCTAAATCGGATCTACGGAATCTTTGTACAGGATCCCGTCCGCACAAACTACAAATGGAATCCGCAAAAATGCGTCGTCGAGATCGACAAGACGCAGCGTGTGAACACAAAAAAGACCCAGTTTCAGCCGGTGCTCTATCAATGGGGCGTGTGGGTGGCAGCGTGGGCGCGCTTCGAGCTTTTGACTCTCTTTCACGCCCTCGCCCACGATGGCGGAGCATATAATCACAAGATTTTGTATAGTGATACTGACTCGATCAAGGGCAAGAATCTAAACGAGGATCTGATCGCATCGTATAACGCTCATATTCGGCAGCGTGTCCGGGATTACTGCGACCGTCGCCGCATCGATCCCGCGATCCTGATCGGGATCGGGGAGTTTGAAAGAAAGCATTACACGCGATTTAAGACGACCGGCTTGAAACAATATTGTTTCGAGACTCCGGGCGGCGATTTTATCTATCATGTTTCCGGCCTCGCTCAACCGTGGGAGGACGAGAACGGGAATCAAAAATCGTTTTTCAGTCGATTTGAAAACAATGACCAGCGATTCGAAGTCTTCGACGCAGACATGGTGATCAGTCCGGAAGAGACAGGGCTGAAGCAATCCGTCTATGGCGGGGAACGGCCGGCCGAAGAGATCACCGACTACACCGGTAGAACGGCGACGGTGAAAGTCAGATCGTTTGTCCTGCTGCGTGATCAAGGCTTTAACTTTACGGACAACCCCCTCGAGTATCTGGACGAGCTGGACCCGGATCGCGTCGAGATGTTGAGGCAAAAGTTTTTTGTACGGTCGGGGGGTGCTGCATAGATGCTGGAGTTTATTTCAGATCTGCATATGTATGATATGCAAAGTTGCGTTTTAATCGTTAAAGTCATGGGCGAAAAAATGTATTTCTACGAATCCCCCAGCGCTAAGGCGCTGAAAGAAATGGGATATACATTCGTTGGAAAATGCGATGGATATCTTCTGTATTTTCACAAAACAAGAAACGAAAGACGATTTGTAAAGGGGGAGGCATAAATGGCAGAAGTATTTATAAAAATCGACTCCGGATTGTTGGAATTAGATATAGATTACAAAATCGAATCAGAACAAACGAAAATTGAATTTTTCGGAATAGTATCTACTGTATATTGGAATCCTCACTTCACCTTAGACGATAGAATCACATCCGATCAGATTCGTGATCTAATGGATGCAATCAATAGATCTATGTTCAATCAATATTTCACAATGCAGATATTGATTCAGATCCCGCCCCTGCTGCAAAAACACCAGCGAAACGATCTAGCCGCCGTTGCGATGGACTGGCTGTCACAATATCACATGAATCCGCCTAAAAATCAAATGCGTCTATAAAAATTAGCCCCGATCGCCCCTTGACGATCGGGGCGTTTTGTGTTATAATAAAGGGGGTATAAATATGCAAAAATAAATGTATATATGCATAACGGGGGGCGATCGCGTGAAGTCGAACTATTACAGCAGCCGGAAGATCGACGCGACCGGCGCGACGTACCGCCTGATCATCGGTCAACGATCAAACGGGAAGACGTTCGACTGTTGCCGGAAGATCATAGATACATACATCGACCACGGGATCCCGTCGGCGTATATCCGACGCATGGATGAAATGATCAAACCGTCAAACATTCAGAACCTATTCAGACCCCACTATTTCGATTTGCAGAAAGACGGCACCGTGAAGAACTACATCGACGAAAAAACCGAACACAAATATAACAGCGTGACATATTGGCGCCGCGCCTGGTATTTGTGCCGTGTCGATACCGACGACGCCGGCCGAACCGTCAAAACAGCGCAGGACAAGGATCCATTTTGCCGCGCGTATAGCATCAACGCCGCCGAAACGACGAAGGGCCAGGACGCCGGCGAGATCAAATATATTTGCTTCGATGAATTTATCACACGTCAATTTTACCTGGCAAACGAATTTGTTAAATTTCAAAATCTGTTGTCCAGCCTGATCCGCGATCGCGACGGCGTGATCATCTATATGCTGGCGAACACGGTATCTAAACACTGTCCGTATTTCCGCGACATGGGCCTATTTAGGATCCAGCAACAGCAGCAGGGGACGATCGACGTCTACACGATGGGCGATACAAAAACAAAAATTGCCGTCGAGTATTGCAGCCCCACCAAGGCCACGACAAAAGTCTCCAAGTATTTTGCGTTTGACAACCCCCAACTAAAAATGATCACGACGGGTACATGGGAGATCGCGCTATATCGGCACGCCCCCGAGCAGCTGTCACAGCATCCGATCATCCTTACTTTTTTTGTGATCTACGACGGGCGAACCATCCAAGGCGACATATATCAGTATAAGGACGCCCCGCTGATCTTTTGGCATCCGAAGACGACCGAGATCAAAGATCCCGATCACACGATCATCTATAAAGAGGATCAAGAGGACTCTAATCCGCTGCATCAAATCTACTACATGGCCGGCCAGACCAAGGCGCAAAAAGTGATCGCCGCGCTGATCCGGCAGCAAAAAACTTTTTACGCCGACAACGAGACAGGCGAAAACGTCAAAGCCTGGTTACGCTTTACAAGTAAGGCGGTGATATGATATGTACAGGATCAAGATCATGAAAATGAGGAATCCGATCCCGATCTGGATAGATCTTGCATCTGTGACGCTCGAGGAAGCGCAGAGATGCTGCCGGAACGAGGAGAAAGATCCCGACACGATCGGCTACAAGATCGAAGACGACGCCGGGAACATCGTCGAAAAATGGGGGTCGGTATAAATGGCTGATAAGTACCCTCGCGAGGAATACGGAAATCTTGTGACCCCGTTTGGATCATATGATTTTGATATGCATTTTACGCCGCTTTACCGTTTTTATTTTAGACAGCTGACTTATATATGCATGCGGCTGTTTGTCTTCGATGGGATCCCGTCGACGATCGATGAAACATTTTTCAAGTATTGTCTTATCATAAATGGAAACGTTTGCTTTTTCAAGATTGATCAAGACATCCTCGACAATCGTCAATCTGGAATCTATCCGCTTCGAGCTGGTGATCTTGTGGCACAGCCTTGCAACAAAGCAGAAATTCAAACGATCTACTATATGCATAGGCGCGTGCTGGTGACAAATCCCGTATTTTCCAAATCTTACAATCTTACGCCGGGGCAGGACTGCGAGATCGTGTATCTCACGGAGCCTGACAAATACTTTTATAGCATGTACGGCGGACTTTTTGCATTGATCGGCCGGACCGCTACGATCTTAGCAGATAACGACATCTCGATCAACGTCGCCCAGAAAAACACCCGGCTGACCAACGTGATCAGCGCGGACGACAAGCCGACGGCAATCTCCGCCGAGGAGGCAATCGAGGCGATGTACGACGGCGACCCCTACAAGATCGCCCAAAGTAGCCTTGTATCTGATCTCCATAGCTTTCCCATGACTCAGGCGACGAGCAGCCGGGAGATCGTGCAGCTTGTCGAGATCCGTCAATATATCTACAGCCATTTTTACGAGTCTATAGGAATCGGGCAAACACATGATAACATGAAGCGCGAAAGGCTCATATCTGCCGAGCTGGAGGACGGCGTAGACCTGGCCGCGATCAATATCGACGATATACTGGCAACGATCCGGGAAGGCCTCGACAGAGTCAACGCGATGTTTGGTACGTCGATAACGGTAGATTTGAATCCTATCGTAAAGCGTGCCACCGAACAGGAAGACGGCAGCGGGGACGGCGCCCCGCAGCCGGCAGAGCAGGAGGACGCACCGTCGCCGGCAGAGCAGGAGGACGCACCGTCGCCGGCAGAGCAGGAGGACGCACCGTCGCTGGCAGAGCAGGACGGCGATCCCGCGCCGGAAGAGGACTCGGCCGCTGATGCGGAACCGACTCCGGCCGAACCGGCCCCGATCGAGATCAAGATCGAGGCGCAGGACGAGTCAAAGGTGATCGTAAAGATCGACTCGGACGGCGAAAATCCGGTTGAGGACGAGCCGCCCCCGCCGGAACAAGAAGACGAAGAACCGGCTGAGCCGGCAGAGCAGGACGACGATCGGGAAGAGGGTGATCCCTGATGTACGAAACTTTGAAGCCCTGGAACGAAGTCCTCGCGGCGTGGGACGTGAATCCTTTTTTGCAGATCCTCGACTTTTTGACGGAGATCGGCATCGACGGAGAGATCGCGCTTGCATCCTTTACGGCGGACTACTGGGACGCTCTGACGTGGTTCGATAGAATCAGCGACGCCGAGAAAATCATCGTTGCTACGCTGGCAGAAAATCGGCCGCTTTATGATGCGATGATCGACGGCATGCCATACGCGCAAATACGCCAAAAAACGCGCACGCCGAATCTTACGCGATCCACGAGCGGCACCAGCACCGGCAGCAGCACCGCGCAGCGGAATCAGAGCGTAACGACGACGGATACGCCGAACGGATATAAAACGACCTCGATCAACTCCGTGAATCCCTATGACAACCCAGGCTGGCAGGATGACAGAAAAAACGAGACGACAGAAACGGGATCCAGGTCGACGACGACATCCTATGCCGGCACGCCGGACACGGCGACATCCACGATGAGCGGCAGCAAGACAGAGTCGGAGACCGGCACGGAGACCACGACGGAAACAATCACCGGCAGCATGGATCCCGCCGCGGCGGCCGAGCTGATCGAGCTGGGGCTGACGGTGTTCGGCAAATACAAAAAAGACCTTGCAAAAAGGCTATTTCTACAAGTTTGGAGGTAATCAAAAATGACTGTAACACAGATCGCAACGATCCTTAATACGATCAATACCGAGGTTGCAAACGGCGCAGCCCTGGTAAATGAGGATCTTTCAAACGTCGTTGACGTGGGGACGACCGTCTTTGACGCAACTTGGAAAGATAACTATGTAAAGTCCATGATCGATCAGATCGGCAAGATGGTCTTCGTCGATCGCCCATACGCTGGATATGCGCCGTCTATCCTTCGGAGCGCGTGGGAGTATGGCAGCATTCTTGCCAAGGTCCGCGCGAAGGACTTCGACGCAAAGCAAAATCCAAGTTGGCAGCTGACGCCCGGAACGACGGTAAACCAATTTGAGTACAACCCCCCGGAGGTAAAACAGACTTTTTGGAATCAAAAAGAGGCTTGGCAGATCGACTGCTCTTTTGCTGAAGAGCAGGTAAAGAGCGCCTTCCGTAGCGTCGAGCAGCTCAACGCCTTTTTCTCGATGATCGAGAGCACGATTGACAACAGCCGGACGCAAAAGATGGACTCTCTGGTGATGCGCACGATCAACCGCCTGATCGCGTCGACGATAAACACGGCCGGCGCCCAGGTGATTCCACTCCTGACGCTCTATAATACAGACTATGCACCGGCGACTCCGCTGACGGCAGCGCGCGCGCACACCGACCCGCAGTTTTTACGCTATCTCGCGTTTATGATGCTCGACGTCAAGGATCGCTTGAAGGTACGGACGACCGTATACAACCAGGGCGGCGTCGGCTATCCGACGTATACGCCGGATGCAGATCTGCACGTCGTGATCAACTCCCTATATGGCCGCGCGATGGACGTCTTCATGCAGGCTGATACCTTCCATGATGATCTTACGAGAGTCGGCAGCTATGAGACGGTGCCTTTCTGGCAAGGTTCCGGAGCGTCTTACGCTGTCGCGGATCGTACCAAGATTGACGTGACGATTGGAGAGGACACCGTGCAGCAGTCGTACATCGTCGGCGTGATGTTTGATGAGGATGCGGCCGCGATCAACAATAACAACATGAGAGTCACCAGCGCGTATAATGCGAACGGCGAATACTACAACAATTTTTATAAGGTCGAGACCAGCTGCATGAACGACGTCGGCGAGAACGTCGTCGTCTTCACGCTGACTTGACACCCGCCCCAGCTGGGGCGCCCAATATTTGACGGTTCCATAATTTCCTTCACCGCCCCCAGCTGGGGGCGGTTCCTGCACGGGGGGTGATACCATGGCAATCCAGATCAGACTCGGCACATGCACGGAGGATCCGCGCAAGCTCGACAAGGCGCCAAACTTTGAGTCGTCCACGCCGCGCAGCGTGACGGCACAGATCAAAGATAACTGCTCGATCATGTCGCCGGCGTTCCTGCTTTCGGCCAGCCTTGTGGAGATCTCGCAGTATAACTTTTTACATGTCCCCAGCTGGGGCCGGTACTACTTTATCAAAAATCTAGTCGCCGTCACCGGATCGCAGATCATGATTCAGGCCGCCGAAGACGTGCTTACGTCCAATGCCGTAGAAATCGCCGCCTTGCAGATCAACGTCCAGCGGGCCGAGCAGAGCAGCGCACAAAATCGGATGATTCGCGACGGCCTCCTTCCAGTACAAGCGAATCGACAGTGTGAGACGATCACCTTCGATCGGTCGCCATTTTCGGCCAACTATTCGACGGACAAAATTTATTTGCTTACTGTGTTAGGGGGTACGGCAAATGATTCTTGATGGGCAATTTCCGACGACTATCAACTATACAGATCAAATTCAAGCGACAAATTTAATTACATCATTAAATATCACGGACGCGGATCTCACGGATGCATATTGGATCGGCTGGGTAAAATGGGAGAATTTGCCAACTAGTATACATATATCGCAACATATGGTAAATAATGGCATAATGACATTGAAAGACGTAACTCGCCCCGAAAATATCGACATCGCGCTTTTATCGGGTGCATCCACGGGCGTTACCCCGAGTCAGTATTACACGGCTGGCGCCGTTTATAATAACACATGGGGCAACTTTACAGCGTATAACACGCAAAGCACAAATACACAAAACCGCTTTATAAATTCAATCGATGTAAATACGACGCTTTATCAATCAGTTTTTATTTCGTTTTTGTTTGGAAAAAATGATACAGCGAACAGCTATCTTTATGCATATGCAACGATTCCCGATATAGTCGGAGGCAGTTTATCGTCTACGATCACTTATGATGGTATTGATTTTCCCATTACAGAATCGGATATTGATGGCGCTATGCACTCAACCATCATCAACGGCAATACCTACAAGTATGTGTGCGTAGATTTTGGTGTTAATGGCGGCCTCCGGCCGATAAATGGCAGCGGGTATTATGCGCCGTTTACGTCATTTTTGGTACATGATACAGATGATCATGCATTTTTGTTAGGCGGCGGTCATCCTTATCCGGGAGCATATCGTCTAAACGCCACCACGGGCGCGTTAGCTTATGCAGGCGGCGTTGATATGTATGCGCTGTTAGACGGCGAACGCTATATATGGGGCGGTTTTTCGGGGGATATGCAGGTCAGTGATCTTCAGTCTATCCCACTATATGGTATGTTGTACACGGAGGGGTGCAATTATTTTGTGTCCTGCCATGGCAGGCGCGATATTTGCAATCTGCGCCGCTGCATGGTATGGGATGATATATACAAATGGGCGGCAATGCAAATGCGCTATGGTGTCACTAATGATTATACAAACGGCGCAGATAAATATTATGCAAAAATATCATCGGAAAATGAATTTTTATGCGAATTCGCAAACGGTGTTGACGATTTCGCAGATCTGCGACCGTGGCAGATCGTCGGAGTTAAGCTAGACGCAACCTCAAACGCATATACACCAGCCGATAAACCGCCCTACACCCCCGACGAGGACGTCACGCAAAACGTCGGCGCAAGCGTTATACGCCCCTCGACGCTGGGCGTCGGCGGTACCTCTGGATTTATTACACAGTATGTACTCACGGCCGCAGAGATCGCCACGCTGGGCAGAACGCTTTGGACGTCCTTCATCAATCCCGACTACTGGAAAAACTTCCTATTTTCACTTGCGCTTAATACAGGATCATTTGATATGTCGTCCTTGTTGGACTACTTCGTTTCGCTCCGTGTCTATCCGTTTTCGCTGATCAACGTCCCATCATACGCAGCGACTGGATCCCCCTCGATTTATATCGGTTCCGGCATCGTACCGCTTACGATCACAGGATCTACCACACTACACACGATCAACAATTTTGCCGACTACATCGACGCAGGATCATGCACGGTACACTCGGCATATTTTCACGATGATTTTAGGGATTTTTCAAATGTCGAGATCATGCTTTATCTTCCGTACTGCGGCACGGTGCAGCTTAATCCCGGCGACGTCGTCGGCGGCACCCTTCATGCACAGTACGCGATTGATTTTGCCACAGGCGGATGCGTGGCCTATGTGGATCTTACCAGCGCGGACGGCATATCATATCCGATTGCAGTCCTACCCGGCAGCATAGGCGCCGACGTCCCGCTCACGGCTACCAACGCCGGACAGATTGCGGCACGGTTTGCAGGGGACGTGATCAATTTTGCATCAACAGTCTCAACCAACGCTTCATCCGATCTCAACGCACGAGCTAGCGCAGCGACGGGAGCTATCACAGGCGGCGCGTCTGGAGCATTGTCCAGATCTTCGTCAGGTATTGGCACCATAGCTACAGGAGGCATCAACGCTGGACTTCAGCACACTTCCCAGGCGCTCGACATGGCAACACGCCCAGCTATCGGCATACCGACGCTTTCAGGCGGACGGGGCTTTTCTTCCTTCGGAGCACCGCAGACGGCATACATCCAGATTCGCAGAGGTATTTACAAACGCCCGCAGACGTATGATCACACAGTCGGATCTCCGGCGTCGGCCTCGAAGACGATCGGATCACTGTCAGGACTCGTCAAAGGGGCAGTTGATACAGCGGGCCTATCATGCACGGCCGATGAGGCCGCAGAGGTACGCACACTCATTGCAGCAGGCATCATTATATAAAATCAGACGCCGCCCGAAGATGGGCGGCGTTTTTTGTCGAGAAAAAAGCATGTCCATGTCCATCATTGTGTGTGTTTCAGCAAGGGGGGAGGGAGCATCCACAGCATAGGGTACACTGGATCCC
>JAEIGA010012131.1_pt1 | contig 13074 bp, 13 predicted proteins | sample 9270691 | NCBI WGS metagenome assembly JAEIGA01 (sample SAMN17057246, study PRJNA624740) | gut metagenome | biome: biome; isolation source: fecal sample | host: Bos grunniens | place: China: Xizang | collected 2019 | reverse complement strand
TAATAATAATGCCTGCCCTGACATAAGTCAAAGCAGGCATTTTTCAGTCAGTGTTACCGCTCAGTTTCTGCGGCCGCCGCGGCGGTAGCCGCCACGGTCGTTGTTTCTGCGGCGGGGTCTCTCTTCCTCTTCGATGTCGTTCTCCGGAACGGCACCTTCGACCTCGATGAGAGCGTCTCTTCTGGAGAGGTTGATCCGGCCCTGGTCGTCGATCTCGATGACCTTGACGATGACTTCATCGCCGACGGCAACGACATCTTCGACACGCTCGGTGCGTTTGACATCGAGGCGGGAGATGTGGACGAGGCCTTCCTTGCCGGGAGCGATCTCAACGAACGCGCCGAAGCTCATGAGGCGGGTGACGACGCCCTTGTAGATGGCGCCGATCTCGGGATCGTTGGCGATGGTCTCGACCATGAACAGCGCTCTCTGAGCGTTGTCGATGTCCTGGCAGGAGACGAATACGTTACCGTCATCGTCGATGTCGATCTTGCATTCGCACTCGGCCTGGATCTTCTGGATGACCTTGCCCTGCTTGCCGATGACGTCACCGATCTTTTCGGGATCGATCTTGGTGGTGAGCATCTTCGGAGCGTACTTGGACAGCTCGGCGCGCGGCTCGGCGATGACCGGAGCCATGATGTCGTCGAGGATGTATTCTCTCGCGGTCTTCGTCTTGGTGAAGGCTTCGCGGATGATCTCGGGGGTCAGGCCGTGGACCTTGAGGTCCATCTGGATGGCGGTGATACCCTTCTTGGTACCGGCGACTTTGAAGTCCATGTCGCCGTAGAAGTCCTCGAGGCCCTGGATGTCGACCATGGTCATGAAGTCGCCGTAGACGCCTTCGTCACCGGTGATGAGGCCGCAGGAGATGCCGGCGACCGGAGCCTTGATCGGGACACCGGCTGCCATCAGGGACAGGGTGGAACCGCAGATGGACGCCTGGGAAGTCGAACCGTTGGAGGACAGGACTTCGGAGACGACACGCATGGCGTACGGGAACTCCTCGATGCTCGGGAGGACCGGGACGAGGGCCTTCTCGGCGAGGGCGCCGTGGCCGATCTCACGACGGCCGGGGCCGCGGGAGGGTCTGGTCTCACCGACCGAGTAGGACGGGAAGTTGTACTGATGCATGTAGCGCTTCTCGGTCTCTTCGTCGATGCCGTCGAGTTTCTGGGCATCGGACAGAGGAGCGAGGGTGGCGATGGACAGGACCTGAGTCTGGCCTCTCGTGAACATACCGGAACCGTGGACTCTCGGAAGGAGGTCGATCTCGGCGTTCAGAGGACGGATCTCATCGATGCCGCGGCCGTCGACGCGCTTGTGCTCGTCTTTCAGCCAGCTGCGGACGACGTGCTTCTGGATGAGGTAAAGGATCTCGTCCAGTTTGCCTTCGTTGCCTTCGAACTGCTCATCGTATTTCTCGTGGATGGCATCGGAGATGGGACGGATGCGCTCATCGCGGATGCGCTTGTCGTCGGTGTCAAGAGCCTTCTTGACGTCCTCGACGACCCAGTTCTCGATCTCTTCCATGATGGCGGGATCGGGGTTGGAGGACTCGTAGGTGAACTTTTCTTTGCCGATCTCGGCAACGATGCCGTTGATGAATTTGACGACTTCCTTGTTCGCTTCATGAGCGGCCATGATGGCGTCGAACATGACGTCTTCGGAGATCTCGTTGCCGCCGGCCTCGATCATGGCGACCAGGTCTTCGGTGGAAGAAACGGTCAGTTTGAGGTCGGAAGCGGCTCTCTGCTCGAAGTTCGGGTTGATGATGATCTCGCCGTCGACGAGACCGACCTGAACGGAGGAGATGGGGCCGTCCCACGGGATGTCGGAGATGGCAATGGCGGTGGAGACGCCGATGGCGGCCGCTACCTCGGGGGAGCAGTCCGGGTCGACGCTCATGACCGTCGCGATGACGGTGCAGTCGTTGCGCAGGTCCTTCGGGAACAGCGGGCGGATGGGTCGGTCGATGCAGCGGGACGCGAGGATCGCCTTTTCAGACGGTCTGCTCTCTCTTCTCTGGAAGGAGCCGGGGATGCGGCCGACAGAGTACATTTTCTCCTCGAAGTCGACGGAGAGCGGGAAGAAATCGATGCCTTCCCGGGGTTTGTCAGATGCGGTCACGGTGCAGAGCACGACCGTTTCGCCGTAGCTGGCCAGGACGGCGGCGTTGGCGAGCTGAGCCATTTTGCCGGTTTCCAGTTTCAGCGGACGGCCGGCCAGAGTGGTCTCATACACTTTGTAGTTTTCAAAAAACATGTCTAATCCTCTCTTTCATTTTTGAGATTTCATGGCGGGAGGATCTGCTTGTCCAAAGGTTTAGCAATAAATGAAATATCCGAAAAACTTCGGGTACTTGATTCACTGCTAACCCTTATACGGCGGACTCTGCGAGACCTCCCGATAACGTCAAGCAGGCAGGCAGCAAGGAAATGCTACCTGCCTGATGAAGGACTTACTTACGGAGACCGAGCTTCTTGACGAGAGCTCTGTATCTCTCGATGTCGACCTTTGCAAGGTACTTCAGAAGGTTTCTTCTGTGACCGACCATCTTCAGAAGACCTCTTCTGGAGTGATGGTCATGCGGATGCTCTTTCAGATGAGCATTCAGGTCGTTGATGCGTTTGGTGAGCACTGCGATCTGGACCTCGGGAGAACCGGTGTCGCCTTCGTGGGTCGCGTACTCTTTCATGATTTCCTGTTTTTCCTGCTGAGTCATGTTGTTTCACCTCATTCAAAATATAGTGCAGACTTCCCAGGGAGCGGCCGGTGATGACTTACAGTTGGTAAGTTTACTCCGTTCTCCGAGAAATGAGCGTGTGTAGTATAGCACAGGTCTTTTCAATTGTAAAGAAAAAACCTTTTTAGCCGGGAATCAGCCGAGGATGTCGAGTTCTCCGATCGTTCGAATGGTCGCGATATCGGTGCGGATCTGCTCCTCGAGCGCTTCGAACGACTCGAATTTCTTCTCCGGTCGGAGGAATTTGAGAAGGCTGACGTCGACGTATTTCCCGTAGAGATCTCCCTCGTAATCGAGGAGGTAGGTCTCGCTCGACAGGACGTCGTTCTCGCGGACCGTCGGCCGGACGCCGATGTTGGTGGCGCCGAAATAGGACCTGCCGTCGACGACACACTTGGAGGCGTAGACGCCGTGGCGCGGGATGACCAGTTCCTCCGGATAGGGCTGGTTGATGGTCGGGATGCCCCAGGTGCGGCCGCGTTTGTCCCCGTCGACCACCTGCTGGCGGTACTTGAAGGGACGGCCGAGCATCCGGTTGGCGAGTTCGACGTTGCCGCCCGCCAGCGCGTTGCGGATCCGGGTCGAACTGACGGGAGTGCCGTCGAGGACCGTGGCCTCCGCCTCTTCGAAGACGACGCCGCTTTCCGCGCACATGCGGTCGAGCATCTCCGGAGTCCCCTTCCCCTTGTCGCCAAAGGTGTAGTTGAATCCGCAGCAGACGCCTGCCACATGGAGCGTCTTCACGAGGATCTCTTCAAAGAAGGCCTCGGGGCTCATATGCATGATGGACGCAAAGTCCAGCTTGACGACTTCGATGCCGGTGCTGCGGAACGCCTCGTCCTTCACATCGCCCGAGAACAGTGCCGGAGGCTCTTTGCCGGCGAGCACTTTGAGGGGATGCTCGGAGAAGGTGCAGATGCAGGGCACCGCGTCGAGCATGGTCGCCAGGTTTTTGGCATTGTTGATGACCGCCATATGTCCGAGATGGAGGCCGTCAAAACTGCCGAGGGCCACGACAGAGCCCTTTTGCATGAATTCGTTGTACATGGGTTCACCTGTTTACGAAAACTCTCCGGACCGCCAGCATGCCGGTCTCCCGGCAGACTTCCCCCAGTCCGAGGAATTCCTGATTTTGGGAAAAGACCCGGAGGAGCGTGCCGTCGTCCGGCGTCTCCGGGAAAGGAAGGCGGTCGAGGAAAAGATCGCCGCCGTTCCGGAACCGGTTGCCCTGCGGAGCGGTCACCGTGACCGCGTCCAGGAAGCGGAGCGCCTCCTCGAGGGGCATGACCTGCTCATCGAGGGTCCCGGCGTCCCGCGCGTCTTCGAGGTCTTCGAGCGTGACCGCCCGGTCCAGCGTGAATTCGCCGACCTGCGTCCGCAGAAGAGCCGCCATGGAGGCGCCGCAGCCGAGCGCTGCCCCGATGTCGTCGATGAGGGTCCGGATATAAGTGCCGCCGGAGCAGGTGACGTCCAGAACATACTCCCCCGCGGAGGGGTCTGTGCCGTCTGTTCCGTCCGGCAGTAATTCCAGTTCAAAAATAGTGACCGGCCGCGCTTCCCGCTCCACTTCCACGCCCTTCCGGGCAAGGTCGTAGAGCCGCACGCCGTCTTTCTTGATGGCCGAATACATGGGCGGCACCTGCAGGATGTCCCCGCGGAAACGCCCTAGGACCGAACTGACCTCCTCTCTCCCCGCCGCGACGTCCCTCGTTTCGAGGACGGTGCCGGTGAGGTCGAGGGTGTCCGTGACGACGCCCAGTTTCATGACCGCGCGGTACTGCTTCGGGGTCGTGGGCAGGTACTCGAGGAACCGGGTGGCTCCGCCGAGCATGACGGGCAGGACGCCGGTCGCGTCGGGGTCGAGCGTGCCGCAGTGGCCCGCCTTCTTCTCCCCGGTGATGCCCCGGACCTTCCGTACGGCCTGGAACGACGTGATGCCTTCCGGCTTGCGAAGACAGATGATGCCGGTCATAACGCGCACCCGAGCTGTTCGGCGATGTACGCGAGCAGGGTCTGAAGCGACGCCTCTTCGTCCGGGCCGGCGTTGCAGCCCGCGGCCCGCACGTGTCCGCCGCCGTCGAGCAGTCCACAGATGGCAGACGCGTCGAGCGGTTCGTGGGTGCGGAGAGAAATCTTCCAGGAGCCGTCTTCCTGTTCCTTCATGGTGATGCCGCAGAGCACGCCCTCGATCTGGCGGGACATGGCGGTCACGAAGTCGAAGGTGTCGGTGTCGGCGTGGTGCCGTTCCAGCATCTCCTGAGAGATCTTGAGGACCGAGACTTTTCCGTCGCAGAACATCCGCAGCCCGGCGAACGCGTCGGACAGGACCTGGAACTGCGCAAGCGGTTTGGTCTCGAACATCTTCACGTTGATCCGCGCGTTGTCCGCCCCCAGTTCGATGAGGTCGGCCGCGGCACGGTAACACTCCGCATCGGCGTTGGAGTACCGGAAGCATCCGGTGTCGGTGGAGAGCCCGGTGTAAAGGGCGTCCGCCATGGGGGCGTCGATCGCCGCTCCGAGTTCCCGGAAGATGCGGTACAGGGACAACGCGACCGCGCCGTCGTCCGGACACAGGTGGGTCTCCTTCGCGTACAGCGTGTTGGAAATATGGTGGTCGATGCACAGGTCGACCCGGTCCGCGAGGTCCTCGTAGGAGCCCAGCAGTTTCGGGTCCGCCACATCGACGGAAATGATGCACTTTGGTTCGAACGTCTCCTGCGGGAGGCCTTCGAACAGGTAGTCGAACTTGGACGGGATGGGGTCGGCGTTCACGACGGTCGCCCGCTTCCCGAGGGAGAGCAGGTAACGGCAGAGCGCCGCTCCGGTGCCGAGGCAGTCCCCGTCCGGGTTCTTGTGGGTGAGGATGAGCACGTCCTCGCTGTTTGCGAGGATCTCCCCGACCCGGCGGATGTCAGCCTGCATCAGTCTTTGCCTCCTGTCAGAGTCTCGAGTTCCTTGATGATCTCCATGCCGTGGGCGATGGAGTCGTCGGCGATGAATTTGAGTTCGGGAGCCTTACGCAGGTGGAGGTTGCGGGCGATCTCGCCCCGCAGGAACCCGGCCGCGTTGTTGAGCGCCGCGGCGGCCTCCTTTGCCCCCTCCATTCCGGCGAGGTCGCTGATGTAGACTTTCGCGTAGGTACTGTCGCTGGAGACATTGACACGGACGACGGTCAGGATCTTGCCCTTCACGCGGGGGTCTTTGACGCCCTGCATGACGACCGCCAGTTCCCGCTTGATGTCCTCCGCGGTACGCTGTGACTTATGGGATGGCATGGAGCACCCTCCTTAGTCTCTGTATTCTTCGGTGACGTAGGCTTCGAAAATGTCGCCTTCCTTGAGGTCGTTGAATTTTTCCAGACCGATACCGCACTCATAGCCGGACGCGACTTCCTTGACGTCGTCCTTGAAACGGCGCAGGGACTGGATGGCGTCTTCGGCCACGATGATGCCGTCGCGGACGACACGGAGCTTGGCGTCTCTCGTGATCTTGCCGTTCAGGACATAGGAGCCGGCGATGGTGCCCGCCGAAGAGATCTTGAAGACGTTGCGGACTTCGGCACGGCCGATGTCGACGTCGCGGAACTTCGGCGCCAGCATGCCCTTGATGGCGTCCTGGACATCGTTGATGCAGTCGTAGATGACGCGGTAGGTACGGATCTCGACGCCGTCGCGTTCGGCGTTGACGACCGCTTCCGCTTCCGGACGGACGTTGAAGCCGATGATGATGGCGTTCGAAGCATTCGCCAGCATGACGTCGGAGTCGACGATGCCGCCGGCGGCGCCGTGGATGACGCGGACGCGGACTTCGTCGTTCGAGAGTTTCTCGAGGCTCTGTCTGACGGCCTCGACGGAACCCTGGACGTCGGCTTTGACGATGATGTTGAGGTCTTTGAGTTCGCCCTCTTTGAGGGAGGCGAACAGGTTGTCGAGCGTGACCTTCTGCTGAGCGTTGAACTGCTCTTCCTTGATGGCCTGCTTTCTCTGCTCGACCAGTTCACGGGCCAGTTTCTCATCGGAAACGGCGTCGAAGGCGTCGCCCGCCTGCGGGACTTCCGCAAGGCCGGTGACCTCGACGGGAACGGCCGGGCCGGCTTTCTTCAGCTGTTTGCCGCGCTCATTGGTCATGACGCGGACACGGCCGACCGCGGTACCGGCGACGACGATGTCGCCCGTATTGAGGGTACCGTTCTGGACGAGAAGGGTGGCGACCGGACCGCGGCCCTTGTCGAGCTTCGCCTCGATGACGACGCCCTTCGCGGCACGGTTCGGGTTCGCTTTGAGCTCGAGCATCTCGGCGACCAGAAGGACAGACTCCAGAAGCTGGTCGAGGTTCATGCCGGTCTTGGCAGAGACCGGGACACAGATGGTGTCGCCGCCCCAGTCTTCGGGGACGATCTCGTGCTCGGTGAGCTGCTGCAGGATGCGGTCCGGAGAGGCATCCGGCTTGTCCATTTTATTGATGGCGACGACCATCGGGATGCCCGCGGCCTTCGCATGGTTGATGGCTTCGATGGTCTGCGGCATGATACCGTCGTCCGCCGCGACGACCAGGATGGCGATGTCGGTGGCCATGGCACCGCGGGCACGCATTTCGGTGAACGCCGCGTGGCCGGGAGTGTCGAGGAAGGTGATGCGCTTGCCGTCGATGTTGACACGGTACGCGCCGATGGCCTGCGTGATGCCGCCGGCCTCTCCCGCCGTGACGTTGGAGTTCCGGATGGCGTCGAGGATGGAGGTCTTGCCGTGGTCGACGTGACCCATGACGCAGACGACCGGATCTCTCGGAAGAAGGTCGGTCTCTTCGTCTTCGGTGTCGTCGATGATCTGGTCCTCGATGGTGACAACGACGCGTTTCTCGACGTGGGCGCCGAGTTCCTCGGCGACGATGGAAGCGGTGTCGAAGTCGATGACATCGTTGATGGACGCCATCTGACCGAGCGCGAACAGCTTTTTGATGACTTCGGCAGCGGTCATGCGCAGCTCGGAAGCCAGCTCGCCGACGGTGATCTCTTCGCCCACCTGGATGGTGATCTGCTTCTTCGCGCGTTCGGCCGCGATGCGCTTCAGGCGCTCCTGCTCGGTCTCGCGTTTGCGGGAGCGGACGCCGCGCTGTTTGCGGTACTGCTTCGACTTCTGATTGAGCTTCTGACGGGTGTTGTTGACCCGGTCGTTCTGGCGCTGCTGCGGCGCGATCTGCTCATATTTTTCGTTGTATTTCTCGAGGTCGACGTTCTGCGAACGGGTGTCGATGGTACGTCTCTCGCCGCGGGTACGGGACTGCTGCTGGCCGTCCTTGTTCTTCTTCTCCCGCTTCTGGAACGGATGCGGGTCGGCGTTGACCTTCGGTTTCTGGGGCGCTTCCGCCTTCTTCCCGGCAGGCTTCTCCCCTTTCTTTGCAGGCTTTTCGGCCGGCTTGTCAGCGGCTTTCTTCGACTCCGCCTTCTTCTCGTCCTCTTTGGCGGTCTCCTTCTTCGGAGCCTCCTTCTTCGGTGCCGGCTTCTCGTTCTGCATCGCGAAATAGGCATCGAAGTTCTCGACCTGGTTGTTCTGGGTGATGTACTCGAACAGCGTGTTGAGCTCATCTTCCTCCAGGGCCGTCATGCTCTTCTTCGGTTCTTCATAGAACTGACCGAGGAGCGCAACGATGTCCTTCGTGTTCTGTTCGAAGTCTTTCGCGACCTCATGTACTCTGTATTTAATGACCATTAATTCTTGTCCTCCTTCGAAAGAAGCTCCGTGAGCTTCGAAGCAAATCCGGCGTCCGTCACGGTGAATACCGCACATTTCTGTCCGGTCGCCATCTGTATCTCTCTCATCGTGCAATCCAGTTCCGCGAGGGGAACCTGCCGCCCTTTGTAACGGACGGTCTCTTTGAATTCCTCTTTGAGCCGCTCCGAAGCGTCGGTCGTAAGGAAGCACATCTTTGCTTTTCCTTTGGCGATTGACTCGAATGCGGCGTCATGGCCTCCGGCGAACTTTCCAGCCCGCTTTGCAAGGCCGAACATATTAAGGATCTGTGAGTTCATCGTTTTTTAGATCCGCCTCCATTCGGTCATATATCTCTGCGGGGACCGCCATGGAAAACTCCCGTTCCAGCCGTCTGGCTTTGCGCGCTTTCTTGAGGCATTCCTCGTTTTTACAGAGGTATGCGCCCCGGCCGGGCATCTTCCCGGTCAGGTCCAGAGAGATCTCTCCCTCTTTGTTTCGGACGACCCGCACGAGAGATGATTTCTCTTTCATCTCCATGCAGCCGACACAGCGTCGCATCGGGGTCTTCTTTGGCATAGTTCCACCGCCTTCTCGTTTTGGATTATTCTTCGTCTTCCGTTTCCGGAGCCTCTTCGATCTTGCCGCTTTCCGGGTTGATATCGATCTTCCAGCCGGTCAGCTTGGCAGCGAGGCGGGCGTTCTGGCCCTTGTTGCCGATGGCAAGGGAGAGCTGGTCGTCCGGGACGATGGCCCGGCAGGACTTCTCTTCCTCGTCGAGGATGATGACATCGATGACATCGGCGGGAGCCAGGGCGTTGGAAATGAATCCGGCGGGGTCTTCATCGTAGGGTACGATGTCGATCTTCTCGCCGTTCAGCATGTCGACGATCTTGCCGACACGGGCACCGCGGGCACCGATGCAGGCGCCGACGGCGTCGACTTTCTCATCGGAGCTGGCGACGGCGATCTTCGTGCGGGAGCCGGCCTCACGGGCGACTTCCTTGATCTCGACCGTGCCCTCGGAGATCTCGGGGACCTCGGTCTCGAAGAGCCGGCGGACCAGACCGTGGTAGGTCCTGGAGATGAGCGCGCGGGGACCTTTCTCGGTCTCCTTGACATCGACGACATAGACCTTGATGAGGTCGCCGTCATGCAGCTCTTCGCCGGGGATCTGCTCGCCCTTCGGAAGGACGGCTTCGGCGCGGCCGATCTCGACGGTGGCGTTGCCGTTGATGGGGTTGATGTTCGAGACCTTCGCCGTGACGATCTCCTGGTTGTGGGTCTTGAACTCCTCCATGTTGCGGCCGCGCTCCGCGTCGCGGATGCCCTGGCGGATGACGTGTTTCGCCGTCTGGGCGTCGATGCGGCCGAAGCTCTTCGTGTCGAGCGGGATCTCGATGATGTCTCCGGGCTTCGCGGTCTTTTTATACTTCTTCGCGGCTTCGACCAGGATGTCGGTGTCTTCGTCGTCGATCACGTCGACCACGTTCTTGCGAAGATAGACGTTGAGTTCTTTTTTCTCGGGGTCGATGTCGCAGAAGACGACATCTTTTCCGTTGTAATTTCTCTTCTCTGCGACGACCAGTGCATTGGCGATCTTCTCGTAAAGGAATTCCACCGGGATCCCTTTCTCTGCTGCCATCAGCTGTACCGCGTCAAAAAATTCCTGATTCATTTTTGTTGATCTTCCTTTCTATCGGCTTCAGTCTACGTAGGAATCGAAATCATCCAGTTTCACGTAAGACGCTTCTTTTTTATGGAATACGAAGGACCTGCCTTCGGTGGTGGCGATGGTGACGTTGCCGTCCTCATACCCTTCGAGGGTGCCTTTCCACTCTCTCTGTCCGTCGAGCGGGCGGATGAGTTTCACCATGATCGGCGCTCCGAGGAACTGCTCGAAGTGTTCGTCTCTCGTCAGCGGGCGTTCCGCTCCGGGAGAAGAGACTTCCAGCGTGTAGCTGACCGAGATGGGGTCTGCCTCGTCGAGCGGGCCGTCGATCGCATGGGTCATATCGACGCAGTCGTCGATGGAAACGCCCTCGTCCTTGTCGATGAAGATGCGCAGATAGTGCTCGGCGCCCTCCTTGACGAAGCGGACGTCCCAGATCCGAAGACCCAGTTCCGCCGCGAGGGGTTCGGCGATGTCGCGGACCGTCTGGGTCACGTTCCCGCCGTGCTTTTTGTTGGCCATTGCTGTCTCCTTTTTCGGCGATTCCGGTACTTTTTTAAAGAATCGCATAAACAATGAAGAGCGGCGGAGCCACTCTTCATTACAACTTACTTTTGAACTTACTGCATTATATTAGCACGGGTACCCTTAGAAAGCAAGCTTTTTCTTAATATGCCTTGCCCCAGAGGACCATCGTGCGTGCGGGCTTCCCGCAGCAGACACAGACGTCGGAGATCGCTTCCTGGGCAAAGGGGATGCAGCGGGAACCGGCACCGGTCTCTTCCTTGACCTTGTCCTCGCACTCCCCGCTCTCACACCACATCGCGTGGATGAACCCGTCGCCCTGTTCCTCGAGCGCCTTCTTCATCTCGTCGATGGTCTTGCAGCGGTAGGTCTTCTTCTCGCGGTTCTCGAGCGCGTTTTGGTACATGACGTCGCGGACCTCCTGCAGTTTCTGCGGGATGGCGGTCTCGAGGTCGTCGAGGGAGACGAAGGTCTTCTCGCGGTCGGGACGGGTGACGACGACGCACTGGTTCTGCTCGATGTCTCTCGGGCCGACTTCGATGCGGACCGGGACGCCTTTCATCTCATATTCGGAGAACTTCCAGCCGGGGCTGTTGTCGCTGTCGTCGAGTTTGACGCGGACGCCGGCCGCCTTCAGACGGTCGCGGAGTTCCGCTGCCTTCTCGAGGACGCCTTCCTTGTGCATGGCGACCGGGACGATGACGGCCTGGATGGGAGCGACTGCCGGCGGCAGGCACAGCCCGTTGTCGTCGCCGTGGGCCATGATGATGGCGCCGATGGTCCGGGTGGTCATGCCCCAGGAGGTCTCGAAGGGAGCCTGGAGCTGGTTGTCTTTGTTCTGGAACTGGATCTCGAACGCTTTCGCGAATCCGTCGCCGAAGTAATGGGACGTGCCCGCCTGGAGCGCCTTGCCGTCGTGCATCAGCGCCTCGATGGCGTAGGTTGCCTCGGCACCGGCAAACTTGTCGGACTCCGTCTTCCTGCCGCGGACGACCGGGATGGCGAGGTCCTTCTCGTAGAAATCGGCATAGATGTTCAGCATGCGCTCGGTCTCTTCGATGGCTTCCTCCGCCGTGGCGTGCAGGGTATGGCCCTCCTGCCACAGGAATTCACGGGAGCGCAGGAACGGACGGGTGGTTTTCTCCCAGCGCACGACGCTGACCCACTGGTTGTAGAGCTTCGGCAGGTCGCGGTAGGACTGGACGACGTCCTTCCAGTGGTCGCAGAACAGGGTCTCGGACGTCGGACGGACGCACAGGCGCTCTTCGAGCTGCTCGCTGCCGCCGATCGTGACCCAGGCGCACTCGGGCGCAAAGCCTTCGACGTGGTCTTTCTCCTTGTCGAGGAGGCTCTCCGGAATGAACATCGGCATGTTGACGTTCTCGTGTCCGGTCTCCTTGAAGTAGCCGTCAAGAAGGCTCTGGATGTGTTCCCAGATCGCGTAGCCGTACGGGCGGATGACCATACAGCCCTTGACGCTCGTATAGCTGACCAGTTCGGCTTTTTTACAGATGTCCGTATACCACTTGGCAAAATCGACATCCATGGAAGTGATGTCTTCCACCATCTTTTTCTGCTTTGCCATGAAAAGATCTCCTTCAAAAGAATTCGTGATGAGTTTCGCTATATTATATAGTATACTTCCCCATTCGTCCAGTAAAAAAGACCCGCGAGTGGTACCCGCGGGCCGGAATGGTTCGATAGAAAACGGTCAGTCGACCAGGTTCTCGATGAAACGGACTGCATCTCCGACGGTACGGATCTCATCGGCGGCGTCGTCCGGGACTTCGATGTCATACTCTTCTTCAACGGACATGATGAGGTCGACCAGTTCGATGCTGTCGGCACCGAGGTCTTCCAGCAGAGTGGACTCCATTGTGATTTCATCTTCATCGATGTCCAGCTGGTCAGCGAGAAGCTTGCGGATCGTTTCAAATACCATGGTTGTATCCTCCTGTGGGGTCAGTGTTCAAATTACACTTTTATGTTATAGTAGCTTTTCGATAATTGTCAACCATCTACCGCAAATTATTCTCAAATTCGCCGTTTCTTTTTTCTCCGTTTCACGGACGATTTCCCCGGAAATTTCCGCAGTTCATGCCTGTAAAGGTCAAAACCTTGCCCCCGTTCAAAACCCGGTCGAAAATGTGAAAAAGTGGTCCAATTTTCGAATTTGGAAAATAAGATTCCGCAAAATGTAAAGCCTTTTTCTTCCTTTTGACGGATTTTTCCTCTAATTTTCCATTTTGGAAAATTCACTTCGGCGATTTGCGGAAAGTCGTTTAACAGTTTTCGTAAAGTTTCGTGCCTTTACGAATCGCACTTTCGTCCGCGTAAAAGTCCGATTTTAGGGGCTGATTTTGAGGTGAATAGACCAACTTGGGTACTTCAGCGGAGGAGAAAAGCGTTCGACTGCGGCCGGG
>JAEIGA010012130.1_pt1 | contig 13074 bp, 8 predicted proteins | sample 9270691 | NCBI WGS metagenome assembly JAEIGA01 (sample SAMN17057246, study PRJNA624740) | gut metagenome | biome: biome; isolation source: fecal sample | host: Bos grunniens | place: China: Xizang | collected 2019 | reverse complement strand
TCGTACCCCCGAGCAGAATCGAACTGCTATCTAAGGTTTAGGAAACCTTCGTTCTATCCGTTGAACTACAAGGGCAAAACCATATTCTCAACAAAGATTGTGCTCGGCATCGAATGACAAGAATCCCTGTTGGTCGGGCAAAGGTACGAAAATTTTGCAAGATTGCAATCATCGCCGCAACTTCTTAAAGACAAAATCGTTTGACTGCGACAATTTTTCAGGCCACTCCACCGCTTTTACAAAACAAAGTTAACAATAATTTTCAAAACATTGAAATATAGCCCAATATTTCGCAGAAAATATCTATCTTTGCAGCGTCAAAAAAAAGACAATAAAAAACATTCCCTATATGAGAAAGATCGCTTTTATTTTTATCCTGATTTCTTTGATTTTTAGTTCTTGCGGTGGCAAGGACATATTCGAAGAGCGCTACCTTGCTTCGGCAACACAGAAAGTACAACTCTACTCTATCGACGAGAATGATGTTGTTAGCGAGTCACAACTCCTTACCCGTGGTCGCAAAGTTACGGCCAACTATGGCAAAATCGTAGAGATTGGCGAGCAAAACTACGTATCTATTGAGCTAGCTCCCAAGCAGTTCTTCTATGCAAAGGAGCAATCACTTGTTGCTACCCCAGAGGAGGCTGTACAAGAGAAGAGCATCTGGGTTCGCACGCCCGCTTCAATCATCACCGATCGCGAGACATCGCTCATCGGAGGCTTGGCCAAGAAGGGCGAGAACTTGGAGATCGTAGGTTTCGATTCGTTGCGTGCAGACGGAAGTGTTAACCGCTACAAGGTTAAGCAGAACAAGGTTGAGGGTTGGGTTTACAGCAAGTACCTCGTATCGAGCGAGGAGGAGGCCCTCAAACGCTACAAGGCAGATGAGTACGACAAAGTACACAAGGCTATCAAGAATCCATTTGGTGGAGGTGAGGCTATCGGATGCGACTTCTACCCAAGCGAGCGCGTAGTATTCGAGCACAACAAGATGCCAGAGGCGTGCTACTCACTCTACCTCAACATTTCGCCGGTGGTAATTGGCAACATCGAGAAATATATCGCTTTTGCAAAGCAGACCAAAATCAACACATTTGTCATCGACATTAAAGACAACGAGTGTCCCGGCTACAAGGCTGAGGCTATGCAGAAATACTCACCTACCAACTACCGCTACGCAGGAGCCAACAAGGAGGCTATGTATGCCAATGCTGTTAAGCGCCTTCACGAGGAGGGCTTCTATGTAGTTGGCCGTATCACTTGTTTCAAGGATTCACACCTTGTAAAGGATCATCCTGAGGTAGCTATCACCGAGCTTGCAACGGGAGCTCCGTTCCGTCACAACAAGGCTTATTGGCCAAGCCCATACAACCGCCAAGTATGGCAATTCAATGTGGAGTTGGCTAAGGAGGCCGTACGCAAATTCGGATTTAACGAGATCAACTTCGACTATGTTCGTTTCCCTGACCGTATGACAAGAGTTGAGAAGCTCATCGACTACCACAACCGATATAACGAGTCGAAGGTGCAAGCCATCCAGCGATTTGTACAGTACGCTTGTGATGAGATTCATGCTGTTGGCGCATACGTCTCTATCGACGTATTCGGAGAGGCTGCAAACCCTGGTTATACCACCGCCTACGGACAGTATTGGCCGGCACTCTCGAACATATGCGACGCTATCTGCGGAATGCCTTATCCTGACCACTTCTCGAACGGATACTATGGCGTGATGCAACCTTGGAATCACCCATACCAGATTCTCTATGCGTGGGGACAGCGCGTACAGGCTCGTCAGGCCGTAACGCCTACTCCGGCAGCCGTTCGTACCTGGATTCAGGCTTATCCTGTAATGAAGCACGTGGATAGCAACGGTTTGAGCTACAATGCAGCAGATGTCGAGGCCGAGATTCGCGGACTCTACGATGCCGGCTTGACCGGTGGTTACACCACTTGGCACTCTGGCTCGAATCTTGAAAAGTATAGATCGCAAAAGGGTGCTTTCTGCATCGACTACCTACAAGAGTGGAAAGAAAAGAATAATAAATAGTATATAATGAGAAGAATTTTTGCGTTAATAAGCCTCTTTGCCTTTGCCACAGTATCACTCTCGGCACAGGAGGTAACAACAACCAACAACCTCGAAGCGAAGGTCGCTGAACTCGAAACACGCCTTGCAAAGAGCGAGAAGCGTACTGCAGCTTGGGAGAAGGCTAAGCAGTATTTCAAAATCAGCAGCTTCGTGCAGGGAATGTACGAGTGGGCAAACGACAAGGATAGCAAAGACTTGACCGACATTTCGTCCTTCTCGATTCGTCGTGCGCGTATGTCAATCACAGGTGATTTGTACAAGGGAAAGAATGGAGCAAAGCTCGACTACCGCTTCTACTTCGACCTTGCGCGCATTAAAAACAATAGCAACCCTAACCCTATTCTCGATATGTGGGTACGCTATCAGCCATTCAAGGAGTTCGGTATCCAGTTTGGTCAGTACAAAAACCCTGTAACATTCGAGGCAAGCATCTCCCCTGCCAAGTACGAGTTCATCGACTACTCGTATGCCATTTGTAACCTCGCAAAGATGGGCTCCGACGACGTTGCCGGATTGAACGTTACGGCTCGCGATATGGGATTCCAATTTTTGGGAGGCTTTATCCACCGCGACGGTTATAGCATCATTAACTATAATGTAGGTGTATTGAACGGTAATGGCCTTAACCTCAAAGATAACAACAAAAGCAAGGACATATATGCAAAACTCACCATCAAGCCTTCGATGCCTTTGTCGTTGAGCGCATACTACCAGTGGGGTGAAGCTAATCTTGCCGAGTTTTTTGATGAGTCGCGAATCAAGGGCGAGTACGGCTGGAACGGAAATCCGGAGTATGTGCCAATGCATCGTTGGGGCGTAGGTTTCAAGTACGACGGTGATGGTCCGTTTGCTCGCGGAGAGTATGTTGCAGGTACAACCGGAGCGCTCGTGTCGGAGGGTGCATACCTTGCCGGAGGTTACAAATTCAAGCTTCCAAAGAGTGCAGGTCGCATTTGGACAGGCCTAATGGCAGACTACTTCCGTCGCAACTGCTTCGACTACATAAACCGCGACACCGCAAATGCTGCAATTAACACTCGTTACTCGGTGTGCGTGGGTTACGAGCCTGTTAAGTATTTCCACGTTCAGGTGGCATACTCGTTGGAGCAGCGCATCCACCACACATTCAACAACAATCGTCACTTCAACAACGGAGTAAAACTCTTGGCAACAGTTATATTCTAAGATTGTAACATAAAATCTAAAAGATAGCTCACAAGGGCTTTTCGAAGAGATAGAGCTACTCGGCAAAGGTAAATTTCGATACTTTTGCCGAGTATTTTTTATGTCGTCGTGTTATGAGAAAGTTTCTTGTTGAAGATTGGGTTGTGACCCTACTATCTATTCCTATCCTATTATTATGTTGCTTTGCCTGCTATCTGCCCGAAGGAGGCCCCAAAGTTCCCTCTACCCTACTCACACCATCGGCGTGGAGACATATCGGTTTTCTGTTTGCGTTTGCTCTTGCGGTGTTATATCTCGGCAACAGACTGCTTGCACGCCCGACAAAAGGGTTACTATGGTCATTTACCGCCATCTTTGCCGTATCGATTTTGGCGCAAGTAGTGGCAAACGCTCCGTTTATCAAAAAGTTCGGCTTCGAAGCGGTATTTTTCTCGGTAATTTTCGGACTTATAATCCGCAATGTATTCCACATCCCCGAATGGCTTAAACCTGCCATTCAGGGCGAATTCTTCATTAAGATAGGAGTAGTCTGCTTGGGCGCAACTATCCTCTTTCGCGATTTTGTAATTTCGGGTGCAGCCGGCATCATACAAGCGTGCATTGTGGTTACAAGCGTATGGTTGTTCGGATATTGGTTGTCGCGGAGAATGAATGTCGAGGAGCGCGCCACAATGACTCTTTCGAGCGGAGTAACCATATGTGGCGTTTCGGCTTGCATTGCATCGGGAGGTGTGGCAAAAGTTCGCGAGAAGCACCTATCCTACATTATCTCGGTGGTGCTTATTATTGCCGTACCAATGATCTATGTTATGCCTCTTCTCGCCGAGTGGATTGTTCCTCTATTGACCGATAATCCGGCCATGCAGAACGAGATTATGGGAGCTTGGATTGGCGGCACCATCGACACTACAAGTGGTGTAGCCGCGGCAAGCGAGATGATAAACGATGTTGCAAACCGAACGGCAATGATTGTCAAAGCTACGCAGAATGTTTTGATTGGCATTGTCGCTTTCTGCATAGCAACCTATTTGGCCTCCAAGGAGGAAGACGGCAAATTTCGTCGTCCATCACTAAGCCTAATATGGGAGAAGTTTCCAAAGTTTATCTTTGGTTTTATACTTGCATCACTCGTTTTCAGCCTTCTGCAAAGCAACCACATCTTCCCCGATTGGGATACAAATAGGCTTGCCGAGACCTCCGCAGCCAAAAACTTCTCTACCCTCTTCTTCTCGTTGGCATTTGTCTGCATCGGTATGGATACACGATTGAAAGATATCGTATCGAAAGATAATCGTAACATTCTATACGCCTTTGTCGGAACTCAGCTATTCAATATCATAGTAACCCTCATTGTAGCCTGGTTAATTTTCGGAATTGTAAAACCTTCACTTGGTTGGTAACAGCCCCCTCGATATCGATAAATCACGCAATTTCCTCACTATATATTGCATTTTTATATTTTTATATAGTATATTTGTGGAAACTAACCTTTAATTTTATGACTCGTTCAATTAAAAGATTTGCGTTATGGCTTACATTTGCGGCCATCTCGCTGGCAGGTTTCGCACAACCTCAATTCACTGAGTATCCACACAACTTGGATTATTTCTTGCCAAAAGCTATTCAGCAAGGCTCGACCGAGATTGCGCTCGAAGGCAACTTCAACAAGGCCATCCCAACGCCTAAGGAGGTACTCGGATTTGAGCTTGGCGAGCGTTACTGCGAATGGAGTGACGTATTGCGCTACTGCGAGGCGATAGATGCAGCATCGGAGCGTGTAACACTCATTGACTTGGGTCGCACACAGCAAAAGCGACGTTTCGTTCAGCTTATCATCACTTCGGAGGAGAACCACTCGAACCTCGACAAGATAAAGGCAGAGCACCTCAAATTGCTCGACCCGACTCTTTCGGCCGAGTGCGACATCAAGAAAATGCCCGTTGTATCGGACATTACCTGTTCGATCCACGGACGCGAGGCTTCGGGCGTAAATGCCTCCGTGGCTATGCTCTATCTCTTTGCAGCATCGGAGGATGCTATCATTAAGCAGATGTTGGAGAATATGGTATTGCTCCTCGTTCCGGGCGCTAACCCCGACGGCATCAACAACTTCGCTACTTGGTGTAACGCCTCAACCGCCGACAATCTAACCCACGACAACGCTTCACAAGAGCACAAGGAGCCGTGGCCAAACAACCGCACCAACCACTATTGGACAAACCTCAATCGTGACCTTCTGATGTGTCAGCACCCTGAGAGTAAGTGCATCTTGGAACACTACCACGCTTGGATGCCAAACCTCGTACTCGACCTTCACGAGCAGAATAGTGGTAACTTCTTCCACAGTCCCGGCCACCCACTCCGCGTACATCCATACGTCACCGACGAAAATCAATCCCTCACCGGAGAGGTTGGTAAATATGTTTCGAAGGCGCTCGAACCACTTGGCGCAAATCCATACTGCGGACGCAGCTTCGACGACTTCTACCTCGGCAAGGGTGCAGCTTATGGCGATGTGCAGGGCTCGGTTTGTCTATTGTTCGAGAGTCCAAACACTCGTTGCCACGCCTACACCTACAAAGGTGTGACTCGAACATTCCCTGAGGGTATTCGTAACCAGGTATTCGCAAGTTTGGCAGGTCTTGCATCGGCTTGCGATATGCGCGAAACACTGCTCACCTATCAGCGCGACTTCTACATTAACTCGGCTAAGGCGGCTCAACAGAGCGAGGTTCAAGGTTACATATTCCACGCTGACGGCGACGCTGCGCGCGCTTACCGTCTGCTCGAAAACCTCTCGCACCACAAAATAGAGGTCTACCACCTTGCCAAGGAGATCAAAGTGGGAAAAGATCTCTTCTCTACCGAGGATTCCTATATCATACCATTGCAGCAGCGCTACTACTACAAGCTACGTTCAATTTGGGACACACTCCACGATGGTGACTACCGCGACAACCGCTTCTACGATATCACTACTTGGACATTCCCTCTTGCCTACAATGTTACTCACGCCGAGGTGACATCGACCGAGGGTTTAATCGGCAATCGTGCCGAGCTCGTATTCCCTGAGGGCGTCATCAAGGGAGGAAAGAGCAATAAGGCTTACTGCTTCGATGCTACAACTCTCTACTCGCACAACATCCTACGCGCACTGCTCAAAAAGGGTGTAAAGGTTAATATTGCAACCAAGCCATTCAAGGTCGAAGGAGCAAAGATGGGCTATGGTGCAGGTGTTGTCGAAGTGGCCGGTCAGACTATCAATAGCGAGGATCTCTACAACCTCTTGGCGAAAGCTGCGAAGGAGAATGGTGTAAATATCATTGCCACAAGCGATAAATTCGACAAGACAAAGTTGCAGCTTAAAGCGGCTCGTATGCCTAAGGTTGCACTTTTGATTGGACCGGGTATCGATGCTCTGAATTCTGGCGAGGTGTGGATGCTACTCGACAAGCACTACGGCATTGCTCTTTCACGCCTAAATCACGATGCATACGACGGCAAGAATCTCGACACATACGATGTGATAATCCTATCGCGAGGTACTCTTCCTCGCAAGCACAAGCTTACGTCAAGACTACAAAAGTGGGTAGAGAACGGAGGTACACTCATCACCGTACAGGCCGGCTACAAGGTTGTAAACGATTCGGGCTTAGCGTCGATTAAGAAGATTGAACTCTTCGACGACAAATCGAAGAAGACTAAGGTTTATGGAGCTATTCTCAATTCGACAATTGATCCAACCTCCCCGCTTGGCTATGGCTACACCAAGTGCGATGTTCCGCTATTTAAGCAGACCACAACAGTCTACGACGAGGCCGGCTCTGCACTCAACAATGTTGTAATGCGTTACACATCAAAGCCTCACCTTTCGGGCTGGATGCCGCAGGAGCAACTCGACAAATTCGCATCTACTCCTGCTGCATTCGTAATTAAGCGAGGTTCGGGACGCGTCATTCACTTCGCCGACAGTCCTACTTTCCGCGGCTACTGGTACGGCACAAACAAGATGTTTATGAATGCCATCTACTACGGACACTTATATTAGGAGTGACAAGTAATGATGTAAAAAACAGGCGAGAAACCGTAAAAGTTTCTCGCCTGTTTTTGTTTTCGTTTTATAATTACTCCTGGCAGCTAAACTTGTAGATGCAAGTATGAGTATAGGTCTCGCCCGGACGAAGCACCGTATTAGGAAATCCTTCGTGGTGTACAGCATCGGGCCAAGCCTGAGTTTCGAGCGCAAGAGCGCAACGGTGGCCAATCACCTGATTATTCTTACCGGCATAGCTTCCGTTAAAGAAGTTACCGCTATAAAATTGCATACCACACTGGTCGGTCGAAACCTCCATTTTTCGGCCCGACTGAGGCTCGTAGAGAGTCGCTACGCAACGCAATCCCTCTCCATCAACACACCAATTGTGGTCGTATCCGCCACCGCCAAGGAGTTGAGCATCCTCAACAGCAATATCGCGACCAATGGTCTTCGCCACACGGAAGTCGAACGGAGTACCCTCAACATCGGCCACTTCGCCCGTAGGGATCAATCCCTCGCCAACAGGGATATATCTGTCGGCTTTAATTTCGAGCACGTGGTCGAGAATACTCTTCGATGCATCACCCGTAAGATTGAAGAAGGTGTGGTGAGTCATATTCACAAGTGTAGGAGCATCGGTCGTAGCCTTGTACTCAACCTTAAACTCACTCTCCTCGGTAAGGCTATATTTCATCCATATCTTCAAGTTACCGGGCCAACCATCGCTACCCTCCTTATCGAGCAACGAGAAGGTTATCGAATGGTCGTCGTGAGCCTCAACTGTCCAAAGCACCTTATCTACACCCGTAAAACCTCCGTGCAAGGTATTTTTGCCGTTATCGTTGACAGAGATGTTATACTCCTTGCCATCGAGTGTGAATTTCGCACCGCCCAAACGGTTTGCCAAACGGCCTACTGCGGCACCGAAAAAGCGCTCGCCCTTACACTCCAAATACTCTTCCAATGTTGCATAGCCCACGGCAATATCACCCATCACGCCATTGCGATCCGGCACCATCAAGGTAAGAACGCGTGCACCATAATCGGTGACAGTCATCTCGACCTTACCACCTTTGATTGTATATATTGAAGGTTTCATATTCGTTACTCTTTAATAAGTTCTTTTTGAATCTGTTCGAGCGACTTACCCTTAGTCTCAGGCAACCACCACGCAAAGAGTAGCGAGAGAGCTGCAATAATCGAGAAGAAGCCGAAAATCATCACGCTTGGCGACATACCTGCCACCAACTCGGTACCCACGCAGATTGGGAATATCCAGGTAAGTGTTGCCGACCATACCCAGTGAGTCATACTACCAAATACCTGACCACCCGAACGAACACTATTAGGGAATACCTCAGCGATAACTACCCAAATGGTAGCTCCCAACGAGATTGCAAAGCTTGCCACGTAAGCGCACACGCAAATCAAGAGTGTGTATCCGCCAAACTCGCCAAGATAGAAGCCGCGTGCGACCAAGCCCTGAGCGATAACCATACCCACAGCACCAATAGCGATAAGTGTGCGTCGTCCTAGTTTGTCGATAAGCGACATACCAAGCATTGTAAATGTGAGGTTAGTAAGGCCCACAATCACCGACTGCAACATAGAGTCAGAGAATGCTCCTGTCAAGACGCCCGACTGCTCCAACAAACGTGGTGCATAGTAGAGAATAGCATTGATACCACTCAACTGATTGAGCGTAGCAATAAAGAATGCAATAAGGATAGGTTTGAGGAATTTCTTTTGGAAAAGACGCTCCTTCTTAATGTTGAGTTCCTCGTGCAATGACTCGCGAATAGCTGTCATCTCAGCCGCAACATCCTTTTCGCCAACGCTTACAAATACCGCCTCGGCCTCGCTATCGCGCTTCTGCGAAACGAGCCAACGTGGTGACTCCGGAACCGAGAAGAGCAATACCGTAAAGAGTAATGCCGGTACCGACTCGCTGGCAATCATCCACTGCCAAGGCTGCAACAAGGCATCGGCAGCAACACCGTGCTCAACAAAATAGCCCTTGATAAAGTAGTTCGAAACATAGGCACAAACAATACCAAGCACTATATTAAATTGGAAGAAGGCTACGAAGCGACCTCGCCACGACGATGGCGAAATCTCAGCAATATACATTGGGCCAATAACCGACGAAGCACCCACTGCCAATCCGCCAAGGAAGCGGAAAATCATAAAGAGATACCAATCGGCAATCATACCACTACCGACAGCAGAGATAAGATACAAGACACCAATCACTTTGAGCGAAATCAATCGGCCATACTTCTGTGCTGGCTTTCCGCACACCAAAGCACCGATGATTGTACCAATAAGAGCCGTAGCCATCGTAAATCCGTGCCAGAACGGAGCATCGGTCAAGCCAAAAGCTGCCTGAATATCCTTCTCAGCACCCGAAATTACAGCGGTGTCAAAACCAAAGAGGAGTCCTCCGAGCGACGCTACGAAGGCGATCCAAAACATAAAACCTTTCATATTTTTACAACTTGTATTTAATTCGTTCGATAATATGATCCTGATAGCACTCGTCGAGCTCCACAAAGTAGCCACTCCAACCCCAAACACGCACGATAAGGTTGCGGTGCAACTCCGGATGAGCCTTTGCATCGAGCAACTTCTCTCTGTCGAGCGTATTGAGCTGCAACTGATGACCGCCCAAGCGGATGTACGAACGTATCAGCATAGCCAACTTCTCGACAGTCTCCTCATTGCGGAAGATACTCTCATCCAATTCAATCGTGAGCGGACCTCCGTTGATTGCATCTTCGAGGTGAGGTTTTGCGAACGAACGCATAACCGAAACAGGGCCATTCTGACGGAGGAACATACTCGGAGTGAAGTTTGCTGGCAAAACCTCGCCGGCATTACGTCCATCAGGTGTAGCAGGCAACTCCTTCGCGTGGAAGATATAGTACATCGCAGTACCCGTTCCTGCACGCCAAATTCCACCGCGCTCGTTGCGATAGCCACGAAGTCCCTCGGCGAACGAATCCAACAGAGCGGTACCGATTGCATCGGCCTCCTCATTATCAAGTCCCATCTTTGGAGCCTCGTTGCGTAGCTTATCTTGCAAAGCTTCGTGTCCCTTGAAGTTATTTTCGAGCGCCTCCATCAACTCATTCAACGCTACCGACTTCTCCTCGAAATAGAGTTTCTTGATAACTGCCAACGAGTCGGCAGCAGTCGAAAGACCTGTTCCGTGAACACCATAGTTGTTCGAGTTTCCGCCCTCGGATATATCCTTCGCTCTCTCGATTGTTCCGCCCATAATAGTCGACAGGAACGGAGCAGGAGCAAAGTAGAGATTATCGTGTGCTGAGGTGATGCGCTTGCACTCCTCTTTGATCTTCGACTCGATATATGCATAGAACTCGTCGTACGAAGCGTAATCACCAAGCGACTTCACTGCATCGCTAACAATCTCGGCGAAAGAGAGCGCATCGATATTAGGAATCTCCATTCCGTTCTTCGGAATGATAAACTCCCAGCACGCAGCCACAACGTAGTTGTGTGCATCCTCCTTCGAGTAGCCGAGCTTCATCAAACCGGGGATGACAACATCGTCATTGTCGTACTGAGGGAAGCCCAAACCGCGCTTTGTAAGTTCTGCGCCAAGCTTATAGACCTCCAACGGAGTATTCGAGTCGCATCGAAGGTTAATCTTAGGGTCGATAAGGTTCAATTCGTAGCTCGCCTTCAAGCACATACGCGACACCTCGTTGAAGAGGCAGTTACCCTCCTCGTCGCGGCCACCAAGCACAAGGCTTTGGCCATTGTCGCCCTGCTGCATACCTACATAGAGATCACTATCTTTGTTGCAAGCGAGGAAAAACTCCATAATAAGTTCGTATGCCTCCTCTTCTGTCAAACGACCACTCTCTACATCACTCTTGTAGTATGGATAGATATATTGGTCGAAGCGACCGAGCGTATTGTGGTAGCAGTCGCTCTCCCAGAGTGCAAAGTGCACGATACGCAACAACTGCAACGCCTCGTGTAAGCTCTTTGCCCCCTCGCTATGGATTGCGCCCAACACCTCTGCGACATCCGTCAAGCCCGCCTTCTCGGCGCAAGCCTTATATTTGAGAATAAACTCCTGCACGGCCTCGATGCTCTCGCAAGCCGCCTTCAAAAAGAGAGTCTGCTCCTCGGTCAGTGTCGCATCCTCCAAGCGAGCAACAATCTGCGCCTTGCGCTTGCCCAAACCATCAGCGATGATGCCTTCGTAGTCGGGCGAGAGGTTCGATACCGTACCGCGCTCGTGCAAGGTGTGCTTCGAGCGAATATCGTCCCACTCGGCATCGGTAAAGATCGACGGAATACGTGTAATTGTTCGGGTTGCAACGATACGCTCACCCTCGATAATAATTGGGTACTCGGCATCAAGCAACGCCTTCAACATTCGAGCGCTACGCTCCACTGCCGGAACGCCTTCGCTCTGGAAGCGCTCATTCAAATTAGCTACGCCAAGCTCCTCAGGAGTGTGGCGGAATTGATGATGCTTCTCTGCTCTAATAAAAGAGCGTAATGTTTCAATTCTTGGTGTCATATATCTATAATATTAGTAGTTTAATCCCTTTGTCTGTAAATGTATCGTGTATTTCGGGTTCTCTATCTTCGTCAAAATCCGGTGTATATTCAAGGCCTATCATCGGGTACTTTGCACCCGCAGTTTTGTGATATCGCAATAGCTCAACCCTTTGTAGCCCTTTTGCCCCCAGCAGCAGCTCCGCCGTAGCCTCCATATTCTCACGCGTGTCGTTCACACCCGGAATCAGCGGCACTCGCGCCACGAAAGGTTTGCCCGACTCGCACAATGTCTTCAAGTTCGCCTTTATCAACTCGTTGTCCACACCCGTCCAACGTTTGTGCAGTTGAGAGTCTACAAGTTTAACATCAAAGAGCACATAATCCACTCGCTCCAATACCCTCTCGAATGTCGCCTTCGAAGCATATCCCGATGTCTCTACGGCCTTGTGAATTTCGGGCAACTGATCCAGCACATTGCACAGAAAATCGGCCTGAGCCAAAGGCTCTCCACCCGTAAAGGTCACACCACCTCCACTATCGCGGAAGATGTCGGCATCTCTGCGTATTCTTTCGACAAGTTCGTCGACCGCTATGGCATAGCCGCTAATCTCCGTCCGTCCCTGCTTTGTAAGCGGTTGCGGATTGTGGTTCTGCCCCTCAGGGTTATGGCACCAAGCGCAACGCAACGGACACCCCTTCAAAAATATGGTAGTCCTTATTCCGGGGCCATCGTTTACGGCAAACTCCTCTATGCTAAACACTACACCAGAGCTCATAATTCGCTACTCTACACCTCTTACAACTCTAAAAACACCAATCCGCATATACACTTTATGTTGTAAAATTAGTTATTTTACGCGACTTATGCAACAATAATGTGCAAATTATTCAAAATATCCATAAAGAGAAGCGCGACGCGAGCTGTTGACGAGGCTTGACTTCGCTGCGCTCGTCTTGCCTCCGGGCGCTATGAGAGTTAAAGAGGCGAAGAGAACTCTCGCAAATGCGAGTTTATTATTTACAATAATAGCAGACTTGCGCGAGCTGTTGACGAGGCTTGACTTCGCTATGCTCGTCTTGCCTCTGGGCGCTATGAGAGTTAAAGAGGCGATGAGAACTCTCGCAAATGCGAGTTTATTATTTACAATAATAGCAGACTTGCGCGAGCTGTTGACGAGGCTTGACTTCGCTATGCTCGTCTTGCCTCTGGGCGCTATGA
>JAEIGA010012129.1_pt1 | contig 13075 bp, 14 predicted proteins | sample 9270691 | NCBI WGS metagenome assembly JAEIGA01 (sample SAMN17057246, study PRJNA624740) | gut metagenome | biome: biome; isolation source: fecal sample | host: Bos grunniens | place: China: Xizang | collected 2019 | reverse complement strand
TCCTGCTGCACCTTAATTCTGTCAAGGTCGCCGTTCTTATATCTTCTGAAACGAAGAAGCTGTTCGCACTTGTCACCGTCAAGATGCTGGCGTCCAGGCTGCAGGTCAATATTAAGGTCCTGATAGGGGTCTTTATACTTCATTCTCTGCGGAACATCAAACTCCACTCCGCCAAGCTCATCAATAGAGTCACGAAACGCCTCAAAATTAACCTTTACAAAATGATGCACTGGTATTCCCGTAAGCTGCTTCACGGCGATAATTGCCGCCTCACTTCCCTTTTTACCGTTTTTATGCCCTACGGAATGCACCTCAGTAATTTTTCTTGAACGTCCTTGGTATTTAACACGTGTATCACGGGGAATACTCATAACGGTTGCATGGTCATTCTCAGGGTCAATCTGGGCAAGCATCATAACGTCAGTTCTAAGCCCTTCTTTATCCGTTCCGAGTATAAGGATATTACATTTTTCCTTAGCAATCTCAACCTCGTGAAGCGTACCCGCCTCAAACTCACTTACAATACTGCTGTACGGAGTTGTATAAATTTTTGCGGCATATATACCACTGAGTGCTGCAAAAACCATTAAAAGAGAAATCAAAAGCCCTTTTAAAAAGCTGCTCGCACTCCTTCTTTTTTTTCTTTTAGCCATAATAATAAACCTCTCTGCAGAAGTATTTTTACCCATAATAACTCATTTTAAACTATTTTACCATAAAACGCACATTAAGTCAACGGATATAAAACTTTTGCCGTAAAAATAATTTAAATATTTTTGCAAAAAAGTATTGACAATTTGGAAAGGTTTTGCTATAATTATCAACGTTGTCGATGGTGGACGACGTTATGGGAGCATAGCTCAGCTGGGAGAGCATCTGCCTTACAAGCAGAGGGTCATAGGTTCGAGCCCTATTGTTCCCACCATTTGGCCCGGTAGTTCAGTTGGTTAGAACGCCAGCCTGTCACGCTGGAGGTCGAGGGTTCGAGCCCCTTCCGGGTCGCCAAATGCCTTTGTAGCTCAGTCGGTAGAGCAAGGGACTGAAAATCCCTGTGTCACTGGTTCGATTCCAGTCGAAGGCACCATTTATGCGGGAGTGGCTCAGTGGTAGAGCGTCACCTTGCCAAGGTGAACGTCGCGAGTTCGAATCTCGTCTTCCGCTCCAAACACAAAAGACGCAGTTAAAGCGTCTTTTGTAATATGGCGCCATAGCCAAGTGGTAAGGCAGAGGCCTGCAAAGCCTTTATCCCCAGTTCAAGTCTGGGTGGCGCCTCCAAAAATCCGTACACAATAGTGTGCGGATTTTTACTTATTACCTATTAACTCTTCACTATTTCCTAAAAATCTCTTGTGTACGGATTTGTTGGAAAGTAATAAGTAATAGTGAACAAGGAAGAAATTATGGGATTTCACTAAAAACCATCAAAAAAGGCTGAGCGGTTAATATCGTTCAGCCTCATTTATTATCTTTTTCCTTTCGGGCAAACCTTCATACATACTCCGCACACAGCACCACGCCCTATATGCTTGAATTTATCTTTCATATAGTCACTGCACGCCTTTGCATCAAATATGTCCTCACGGGTCATTCCCTCACAGTAATTGACATTTTTTATTGCCATTGCACCGCAGTTTTTTGCACATATATCGCAATCTCCGCACTGTGATTTTTGAGGCATAAACACTGTCTCTAAAGACGCATCAGTAAACACTGTACCGAGCCTCACCCTAGGTCCGTACTTTTGTGATATAAAAAGTGCACTTTTCCCAATATAGCCAAGTCCTGCACGCACCGCAGCCTTTTTATGCGAAAAAAGACCAGCAGTACCTTCTATTGACTGACTAGCAGGTATTGCCGCCGCCTTGTAGCCTTCCTGCATAAGCGCCATTACAAGCTGCAGTGATACAGAATCTATATATGCATTCATAGTTCTGTAATGCTGAAAATATGTATGCGTGGGTGCGTCATCAATCTGCTCTACCACAGCGTCAGAAAGTCTGAAAACCATTGACACCGCATTTTCAAGCTTTTCAAACGGTGTATCAGTGCATTTTGCAAAGCCTGTATCTGCCACAAATCTTTGTGCTAAAAAATCATTTATAAAATCGTTCATATAGAATTCCTCTTTGCCTATTACATATTTACATGCTATAATTTAACATACTTTCATTTTTGTGTCAACAGAACAAAGTTGACTTTGTCAACTAAATGTTCGCTGCGCTCACTTTTTTATAGGTAAACTTTGTTGAAATACGCAATTTTGCGCACAATGCGCGCAAATTCCTATATTATAAAAAAGGGGTTGTAAAAAAGCAACCTTTTTCACAACCCCTTTTTTGTTTTAATGAGAATGTGCCCTCGTTTCCTTCACAGGAAGCTTTTCTTTAAAAAGCAGTGTAATGCACCAAAGCCCTGCAAGACCGATTACAGTGTAAATAATTCTGCTTAGAACGGCTGTCTGACCTCCGCAAAGAAGTGCAACAAGGTCAACGCCGAAAAGTCCTATAGCGCCCCAGTTAACAGCACCGAGTATAGCTAATACCAAAGCTGTATTATCCATTAAAATCACTCCTTCACTGTCATTATAGTCATATTCATAAAATTTTATTCATATTTTAATTTTTTCGAACAAATGTTTGCATTTTGCTAAATTTTATGTTATACTGTTCACAAAGGTGTGATTTTAATGTATTGTTGTTTTACGGGGCATCGGCCCGAATCTCTCAAAATAGCATTTGACGAGGATAATCCCCGCTTTAATGCACTTAAAGGTGTACTTTCGGATATAATTGACCAAGCAATAAGCGACGGATACACAGACTTTTACTCCGGAATGGCACGTGGTGTGGATTTACTGTGTGCCTCACTGGTTCTTGATAAGGCAAGGGAAGATTTCTCACTCCGTCTGCATGCCGTTCTTCCCTGCCCCAATCAGTGTGATGGGTGGAGTAAAAATGATATAGAAAAATATGAGAATATTTTATCTGAATGTACCACCAAAACTGTAATGAGTCCATTTTATTCACGTGAATGTATGCTTGCACGAAACCGTTTTATGGTGGATAATTCTGAGCGTACGATTGCCGTATGGAATGGCTTTTACCGCGGAGGTACTGCATATACTGTGCGCTATGCAAAAAAACAGATGAAAGAAATTTTTCTGATAAAACCTAATGATTTATCCGTTACTGTAACCTGAAGAAGAGAGGATGTAAAAACAAGTTTTACATCCTCTCTGATTTTATAATATATAACATTGAAGTTACAACAAGCAAAATACCAAAAACAAGCATTATAACGGCACTGTGTGCTGTCATATCCTCATAGAAGAATATAACTGACAAATTAAAGGCACTGTGACATATCGCCGAAGTAACAATACTGCCTGTTTTATAATAAATTATTCCCAAAAGTATCCCCATTATCACCGCAAATATTGACTGAAAAAGGACTGCGTGTGCAATTCCAAAAAAGACTGCCTGAAGAAAATTTGCCGCCCATGGCCGCATAACAGTGCGCAGTTTTCCATAGACAAGACCTCTGAAAAGGAGTTCCTCAAAAAATGGTGCTATTATTGCTATGGCAAAAATTGCCGTAAGCATCTGCCCGACTGTGCGAAGCTGTGGAGAGATTGCCGCCGCATCATCTATAGATTTTTTCAGAATGTGTACACTCTGCGAAAAATAATAGTACGCATTCACCGACATTCTCGCACCTATTGCCAGACAAATCGCCATAATGTTTACCATCGGTACAACCTTTTCATTATGTACTTCTTTTTCCAGAGGTTTTTTCTTTATTTTCCCGATAATAAGGTATATCCACAGCGAAATCACTGCTGAAATCACACTGAGCGCATATGAGCCGTCAAGAACGCTTCTCTCAATTTCAGAAACTGAAATCCCGTAATCAAGGCTGCGGCGCATAATATAGACCGCTTCAAGCAAGACTGAAACGACATAATATATTGCTACATACATCAGCGCACTAAGGATACCTTTTATTCTTTTACACGAATTTTTCAATTTCATCCCGTCTCTCGTTACCACATTTCGTTTATTATCTTTTTTGGACATTTAACTGCACACAGACCGCAATTGATACATTTTTTGTAATCTATTGATGCAAGGTTATTTTTTACCTTTATAGCTCCTGCGGGACAGTTTTTCTCACAAATTTTACAGCCTATACAACCAACGGAGCATTTTTGTTTCATTTCTGCACCCTTATCGCAGGAGGCACACTTTACAACATATTTTTGCTTTTTAGAAACTATATTTATAATATTTTTCGGGCAAGCTGCCGCACATTCACCGCAGCCCCCGCACTTTTTATAATCTATCTGTGCAATTCCGTCAACAATGGAAATCGCACCGTTACCGCATTTCTTTGCGCACGTACCAAGTCCTAGGCATCCGTATGTACAATCCTTTGCACCGCCGCCCTGCACCTTTGATGCGCAAACGCAGTCTGCCTCACCTGTATATTCATATTTTTGCGTAGCAACCTCATCTTTACCGTCGCAGCATACTACTGCACATTTTTCCTCAACAGCCTCTGCCTTAACGCCAATAATACCGGCAATTTTATCTGTCACTGCCTGACCGCCGGGGCTGCACAAGTTTGGCTTTGCATTTCCTGAAGATACTGCATCGGCATACGCACCGCATCCTGCAAACCCGCACGCGCCGCAGTTTGCACCGGGCAAAACTTCCGTTATCGCTACCGCCCTTTCATCTACTTCTACTGCAAAGATTTTCGATGCCACAGCAAGGAGCAGTGCCAGAACAAGTCCTACACCGCCCATTGCAAGAGCAGGAAATAAAATTTCGTTCATATTATCTTACCCCCTCAAAACGCTTTAAAATGACATACCCTGAAATCCCAGAAATGCCATTGCTAAAAGCGATGCACTTATAAGCGCAATGGGAAATCCCTCAAGCGCCTTTGGAATATCTGAATTTTCAAGTCTCTCCCTGACACCTGCAAAAAGAACAATTGCTATCATAAAACCGATACCTGCACTAAACCCGTTTATAATGGACTCAATAAGGGTATAGCTCTGGCTATCTGAAATAACAGATGCCGTTCTTACGTTAAGAAGTGCCACACCGAGCACTGCGCAGTTTGTTGTTATAAGCGGAAGGTATATTCCCAGTGCACTGTAAAGCGACGGGATAGACTTTTGCAAAAACATTTCTACAAACTGTACAAGAGCCGCAATTATCACAATAAATGCAATTGTCTGCATATACTCAATATTCAGCTTAGCGAGAATAAATGTCTGGCACAGCCACGTCATAATTGATGCCAGTGTCATTACAAATGTAACCGCCATACCCATACCGAGCGCCGTATCAACCTTTTTTGATACACCGAGGAAGGGACATATACCGTAAAACTTAACCAAGACGAAATTCTGTACAAAGATTGATGTTAATGCTATTGATATTAAAGCCGGCATCTATCTCTCCCCCTTTGTGTTTTTGATAAGATTTATTAAGCCAAGAAGAAGTCCCAGTGTAAGGAAACCACCCGGAGGAAGTATCATTATACTTGCAGGGGAGCTTATTCCAAGCGGAATGTCAAGAATTGTTCCATTTCCTAAGATTTCGCGTATTGCTGAAATAAGGGAAAGTGCTATCGTAAAGCCAAGTCCCATTCCAAGACCGTCTGCCGCTGATTTTAAAACAGTATTTTTTGAAGCAAATGCCTCCGCTCTTGCAAGGATAATACAGTTTACAACTATCAGCGGAATAAAAAGCCCCAGCGACTTTGAAAGTGACGGAATATAAGCCTTTAAAAGAAGTTCAACAACCGTTACAAAGGTAGCGATTATTACAACATACGCCGCTATTCTGATTTTCTGCGGAATAATTTTTCTCAGAAGCGAAACAAGAATATTTGAAAGCATCAGCACAAAGGTTACAGAAAGTCCCATACCTATACCATTTTTCAGTGTTGTTGTAACTGCCAGTGTCGGACACATACCCAAAACCTGAACAAAGGTGGGATTTTCCTCGGTTATACCGTTTTTTATAGTTTTAAGCATTATTTATCCCCTCCCCTTACTTTTTGGAGCAGGTTGAACGCTTCACTGACACCGATTGCAACAGCACGGCTTGTTACAGTCGCACCCGTTATTGCCTGAACCTCATCAGGGCTCTGGGTTTCACCCTTTACAACAGTTATGTAAGGATTTTTTTCCTTGAAGCAGCCTTTAAACTTACTGTCTGCCGCCTTTGCGCCAAGGCCTGCCGTTTCACTGTGGCTGAGAATTTCTATTCCCTTAACCTTATAATCTGTTCCTATACCCACAAGCATTTTTATCTGACCTGCAAAGCCTGACGTGGTAACTGTTACGCAGTAGCCTGCTGTTTCTGTGCCTTTTTTTGCTTTAAAAACATTTTCAGCAATTTCCTCAAATTCATCTGCCTCAGGAAGTATTTCCTTCATCGCACTTTCAGCTGCAAGTACCTCTGCCTGCGCAATTCTCGGAAGTGTAAGTTTGTTAACCCCTGCAAGTAAAAGCGATGCAACAAGGGTAATCGCACACAATATTCCCGAAAGCTTTATTATCTCTTTTTTCATATCTTCCTCCCTAGCCCCCATTAATTCTGTTTACCAAGCACCTTCGGCATTGTCCATTTATCAAGTAAAGGAGTAATAACATTCATTAACAAAATTGCATATGTTACTCCCTCGGGATAACCGCCCCAAAATCTTATTATGCTTGTAATAACGCCGCAACCGATACCGAAAATTATCTGTCCCACAGGTGTTGTAGGTGTTGTAACATAATCTGTTGCCATAAATATCGCTGCCAGCATCAGTCCGCCTGAAAGAACTGACAGTAACGGATCCCCTGCAGTAGGCACGCCGTTTTTTCCAAAAAGCAGTGCCATAAGTGCCACTGTTGCCATAAAGGAGAGGGGAATTCTCGCAGAAATAACCCTGCGTATAAGAAGATATGCAAAGCCTATAAGAAGTGCAAGTGCACACGTTTCCCCGATACAACCTCCAATTGGCGTCCCTATTGAATATCTTCCGATAAACTGCTCCATAGCAGTGGGGACAGGCGCCGAATATTCTGCCGAAAGGGGGGTTGCCGCAGTTACGACTTCTGCCCCTTTATCAAAAATTCCCATCCTTTGACTGGAATATGTTGTCATTGCCACGGGAAACGATGCTAAAAGAAACGCTCTTCCTATAAGGGCGGGATTCATAAAGTTCTGACCTATTCCGCCAAAGAGTTGTTTTGTAATAACAATTGCCACAAATGCGCCTATCACAACGGCATAATACGGAACGCTGACGGGCATTATCAGTGCAAGAAGTAGTCCCGTAACAACGGCGCTGAAATCATTTATACTGCGTTTTTTATGCGCTATAACTTCATATAACCACTCAAACCCAACGCAGGAAATAACGGATAGCATCATTACGGCAAGAGCACGCTGTCCAAAGTAAATAACCCCCGCAAATGCCGCAGGCATAAGTGCAATTATAACATCGAGCATTATATCGTCAACACTGCTGTTACTTCTTATATGGGGAGTTGAAGAAACTCTTAATCTGAAACTCTCTGTCACTGTATTCATTCCTTTCCTTTATTTTATTTTATTTTTGCGTTCTTTCACGCATTTTAGGTAAAAAACAGTCCGGCTATCTTTTGCCTGCTATAACCTTTTGCTTTCCTATACGGATGTTTTGTACAAGATGTCTTTTCGCAGGACATTCATAGCTGCAGCATCCGCATTCAAGGCAGGCAGTAATTCCATACTTTTCACAAGAGTCCATATCGCCTTTCTTTACAAATTCACTAAGATAGAGCGGCATAAGGTGCATCGGGCAATGCTCCACACATTTTCCGCATCTTATACAAGGTGACTCAGCAGGGATTTGAGCCTCTTTTTCGTTAAAGCACAAAATCGCAGATGTTCCCTTTATTATCGGTACATCAAGCCTAAATTGCGGCATACCCATCATCGGACCGCCCATTATAACTTTCTTTGGCTCCTCTTTAAAGCCTCCGTTTTGTTCAATTATGTAATCTACGCTTGTTCCTATTCTTACATTATAGTTTGTCTGCTTAAAAAGGGGTGTTCCCACAACGGTTACTATACGGCGCATAAGAGGGATACCGTATTTGAATTTTCTCGCAATTGCTGTTGCCGTGTCGACATTTACAACAACTACACCGACATCGGCAGGTAACTTCCCGACGGGAACTGTTCTTTTTGTTACTGCATAAATAAGCTGTTTTTCTCCACCCTGCGGATATTTCTTTTTAAGTACATCTACGCTTATTCCCTCTGCCACACACTTGTTTTTCATTATTGCAATAGCATCGGGCTTATTTTCTTCGATAGCAATATGACCGTTTGTTATGCCAAATCTGTAAAGTATTATTTTAAGACCCAGTACAATCTCATCAGGCGTTTCAATCATTATACGATGGTCGCTGGTAAGATACGGCTCACACTCTGCGCCGTTTATAATAACTGTATCAATTTTTTTATCAGCAGGAGGTGTAAGCTTTACGTGTGTTGGAAATGTTGCTCCTCCCATACCTACAACGCCCGCCTCCCTGATAAGGGCGGGGATATCGTCAGGCGCAACACTCGTATAATCAATCGGTGTAAAATTGTCAGGAGTATCCTGAAAATCATTGTTAATAACAATTGACTCTACCATTGTGCCGTTAGGAACGGGGCGTTTTTCAATCGCCTTTACAGTTCCTGAAACAGATGCGTGTATAGGCGCGCTGACAAAAGCATCACTGTCAGCAATTTTCCGTCCCATCTTCACATAGTCCCCAACTGCGACACAAGGAACACACGGAGCGCCTATATGCTGAATAGTCGGATATATAAGCTCTGCAGGCGGCATGAGAGTCTCTATGGGCTTTGCACAAGTGTGGCTCTTATTATCATTTGGATGTACTCCGCCTTTAAAGGTTAGCTTTCTAAACACAAAATATCCCCCTTTTTTTAATTTTTCTTAAAATGTTATATTCTGTCCATTTTAATGTAATTATAACAAATTTTAAGTTGAAACACAATATAATTCTTTCAGAAAAAATAATAGGGCAACCATATTCCCCTATGGGCATACAGCTCCCCTACTTTAAGTACTTATTTGCATAGAAAGACAGCTTAAGCTGCTTTTCACGTGTATATGTTTCTCTAATCGTTCCTATAATATCGGTTTGTGCTCCAATCGCCTCAAGCTCTTTTTTGAGATTTAAAATAACTGCTTCTACCTTGGCATCACATTCCGCCTCAACACCGTTAACTATCGGTGTAAAATGTGTTATTGTTGCCGTTCTCGATGTTGCCTTGTCCTTAGTTTTTTTCAATTTTTCGTAGTAATTTGCGCCGTCCCTTATGGTCGCCTCCGCCCTCGCCTCAAACTCACTTTGATAGGCATACAGCTGCGCCATATACTTACTTACAATTTCATCTTTTTTTATTTTATTTTCATTTTCCTTACGCTTTTTTTCAAGTTCGAGAGTTTTTTCCTCAAATATTTTAGAGTAAAGCTCGGGAAGCTTTAATGTCCCCTCATCAAGTCGTAGCTGTTCCTCCTTTGTAGGCTCCCTTAGTCCCTCGTCAAGGAAGGTGCTTACCTCGGACACAAGCTCCCTCTGGTTTTTATCCCGTCGTTGTGTAATTTCCTGTTCCGTGTGCGTTATACCCGTAATAATACTCTCAATATTTTTTCTTTGCCATACTGCAAGTGAGCCTATACAAAGTAGAAATACAATCAGAAAAACCAACAATATTTTAAATGTTCTTTTCACTCTGAGACCCACCTCCTTACAAAAATTATGAATTAAGGAGCTCTACCGCAAGAGATGCATTAGCCCTTGCCTTTTTTCTTAGTGACAAAGACTCCTCGCTTAGCTTTTCTTTCATTTCATCTGCATTTTCAATACAGAAAATAGCCATTTCCAAAAACTTTCCTCTATCAAATTTATCAAGTTCTACATATGTCTTTTGATTCATATATTCCATAAATCCCCGTATTTTCGGGTCATACGCAATTCCTGCCATCGGCACATTCATAACAGATGCAAAAATCAGCATATGAAGCCGCATACCGCACACAATAGAGCATCTGCCGATTATTGCAAGCATATCAGGTATTGAAAGGTCACAATCAATCACCCTTGACTGCTCCTCCATTTTTCCTGCAATTTCTAAGGAAAGTGCAAGGTCGCATTTCTTTTGCATCGGAATAAATACAGGAAGGTATCCCTTTTTTGCTATTTCATCAAGAGATAACGCCATCTGCTGTGAGAAGTCTTCAGGCATATTGGCACACTCCCGCACTGAAACAGCCACCAATTTTCCACTTTTTCCTATAGAGTAATCTGCAAAAATTTTATCGGCACATTCCCCAGGTGCACTCTGAAGATTAAAGGCAGGATCTGCCGTTACTATAACACGGGGTTTTTTTATCCCACATCGTTCTATTTCTTCAAGAGATACATTTTCACGCAAGGTAATAATGTCAACCTTATTTAAAACCTTATTCACCTTTTTTATATTCTTTTCCTTTATGGGACCTATTCCGTTTGCATAAAGCATAACCTTAAGCCCCATTTTTTTTGCAAGAAAAATAATCGCCAGATAGTATAGCAAGCTTTTTGTGCTTGTCGCATCTTGAATCAACGTTCCGCCGCCACTTATCAGCAGCTTTGCTTTGCGCAATTCATTAACAACAGAGAATAAATTAAATCTGTTAATCGTTTTAATGCCGTACATCTTTCGTGTTTGCGAAGTTTTTCCCGAAAGTGCCGTAATACAAATCTGTGGATCTATGCTTTTCAGGTCGCTTACTATACTTTTAAGGAGCGCCTCATCTCCGCTGTTTCCAAGTCCGTAATAGCCTGAAATTACAATATCTGACACACTCTCACCTCCGCAAAAGCAAATTATATAAGCTCTATCTTGAGAAATGATTTTTTACCTTTTTTTACAACTATCTTCCCGTCTTTAAAGCTATCAGCAGTTACAGTCATATCAATTGCAGTAACCTTTTCATTATCTATACTAAGTCCGCCCTGCTGTATAAGACGTCTGCCCTCACCCTTTGAAGGAATAAACTCTACCTTCGTAAGTAAATCAAGAATACCTATACCGTCTGAAATCTCATCCTTTGTTATCTGGGCTGACGGCATATTGTTTGCATCGCCTTGTCCTGAGAATATTGCAGACGCTGTTTGCTGAGCCTTTTTCGCTTCTTCTTCGCCGTGAACAAGCTTTGTCACCTCATAGGCAAGAAGCTCCTTTGCGCGGTTAAGTGCACTCCCATCAAGCTTTTCATACTCACGAATTTCGTCCATAGGAATAAATGTAAGAAGCTTAAGGCACTTACAAACATCCTTATCATCAACATTCCTCCAGTACTGATAAAACTCATACGGGGATGTTTTTTCAGGTGCAAGCCATACCGCACCGCTTGCCGTTTTACCCATTTTCTTACCCTCACTGTTAGTAAGGAGAGTAAAAGTCATTCCGTAAACCTGGCTTTGGTCTTTTCTTCTGCAAAGATTTAATCCGCCTAAAATATTGCTCCACTGGTCATCTCCGCCAAGCTCAAGCTTACAGTTATATTTGCGGTTAAGCATCAAAAAGTCGTAGCTCTGCATCAGCATATAGTTAAACTCAAGGAATGAAAGACCTTTCTCAAGTCTTTGCTTGAAGCATTCTGCCGTAAGCATCTGATTTACTGAAAAGCAAGAGCCTATATCTCTTATAAACTCCACATAATTAAGGTCAAGAAGCCAATCGGCATTATTTACCATAATCGCCTTATCATCAGAAAAATCAATCACACGTGAAAGCTGTTCTTTGAAACGCTCACAGTTATAATCAATCGTTTCCTTTGTCATCATCTGGCGCATATCCGTTCTTCCCGAGGGGTCACCTATATGTCCTGTTCCACCGCCAACAAGGGCTATGGGGCGATGTCCGTAATTCTGCATATGGCGCATTACTACCATCTGCAGAAAATGTCCGACGTGAAGGCTGTCTGCAGTAGGGTCAAAGCCGATATAAAAAGTTACCTTCTCATTTGCGAGAAGCTCACGGATTTCTTCCTCGTGGGTGGTCTGTGCAATAAGACCTCTTTCCTTTAAAACGTCAAATACGTTTTCCATTTGTATCATTCCTTTCATTGCCGCATTGCGGCAACTCTCTTTATCTTCTATCATAGGATATATTATAACATTTCTACGGGGGTATTTTCAAGTATTTTTTGCCATATATTTACCAAATTATTCCCTGTCCGTCAAAGTTTGGAATAAAGCTTTCCGATGCTGCCTCCCCATCTTGTATAAAAGACTCCTTAATTCCTATATCAATACAAAAATCAAGTATTTCGTCATAGTCTTTTTCTGAGAGGACTGTGTTAAGATTTGAAAATTTTTTATTTACATTAACGGGCGTATACTGGCTCATAATGCTGAGCAAAACATTCTTTTCATACGTCTTATAGACATATTCTAAAACATTTTTTGAATCTTCACTGTGTCCGGGAAGGCATAAATGCCTGACAATGACACCCTTTTGCAAAATACCTTTTTCATTAAAAATCAAATTCGGGGAATACTCCACCATTTTTTTGAGGGCATCTTTTGCTATCTGGGGATAATCCTTTGCCATAGAATAATTATACGACAGATTTTCATCCATATACTTAAAATCTACAAGATAAATATCTATGACATCCCTGAGAATTTCAAGGCAAAACTCATTTACATATCCACTGCTGTTTAATATGACAGGAAGTATAAGTCCTTTTTTTCTCGCCTTAAGAACACTTTGACGGATTTGCGGTGCAAAATGCTCCGCAGAAACGAGATTAATGTTATTTGCCCCCTCTTTCTGAAGGTTCAAATAAATCTGAGCAAGCTTTTCCTCCGACACCTCTATGCCCTGTTTTCCTCTGCTAAGCTTAAAATTCTGGCAATAGGTGCATCTTAATGAGCAGCCCGAAAAAAACACTGCTCCGCTTCCGTTCTTATCGCAAATGCACGGCTCTTCCCAAAAATGCAAAGCCGCCC
>JAEIGA010012128.1_pt1 | contig 13076 bp, 13 predicted proteins | sample 9270691 | NCBI WGS metagenome assembly JAEIGA01 (sample SAMN17057246, study PRJNA624740) | gut metagenome | biome: biome; isolation source: fecal sample | host: Bos grunniens | place: China: Xizang | collected 2019 | reverse complement strand
AACAACTACAGTATAATCCAATGCCCCATTTTGGCGCAATGTCTCTACTGTTGCAGCGATTGACGATGCTTTTTGACCGATTGCTACATAGATACAATATACCGGTTTTCCTTCTTCAAAGCTCTTGCGTTGATTAATGATAGTGTCGATAGCAATCGCTGTCTTACCAATTTGGCGGTCGCCAATGATAAGCTCACGTTGTCCACGACCTATGGGCACCATTGAGTCAATTGCCTTGATACCGGTTTGCAATGGTTGCTTTACTGGTTGACGGAAGATTACACCAGGTGCTTTGCGTTCGAGTGGGAGGTCAATCAAGTCACCATCTATTGGTCCACGACCATCGATAGGCTCACCCAATACATTAATAACACGGCCAAACAATCCTTCGCCCACAGGAATAGACGCAATCTTACCTGTGCGTTTCACTGTCATGTTTTCGGTTACTTTATTAACATCATTGAGCAAAATAACACCCACATTGCTCTCTTCAAGGTTAAGAGCAACGCCTTTCACACCATTTTCAAACTCTACGAGTTCGTTGGCGCATACATTGTCAAGTCCAAACACGTGGGCAACACCGTCACCTACCTCAAGGACTGTACCAACCTCTTCAAACGAAACTTTTGAGTTTACATTTTGAAGTTGTTGTTTTAATACTTCTGATATTTCGCTGGGATTAATCATCACAAATTATTTTCTAAGAAGATTCAAACGCAGTTGTTTCAATTCATTTTGCACCGACGCATCAAGACGCTCTGAGTCAATATTCACAACAAATCCACCTATGAGTTGCTCATCAACTCGTTGGCTAAATTCCATTGTTCCACCATTAAGGTGACCCTCTATGAGTTTCTTTAGTCGAGCTTCGTCGGCACTATCCATTGGTAAAGCCGACACGACCTCTACCAAATAGATATTGTTGGCCTTACGATATATTGCTTGATAAGCTAAAGCAATTGAACGTGCTGATGAAATGCGCTTATTTGCCACCAACAACTTTAAGAAATCAGCAAAACAGGTTTGCGAGTCATCGGCTCCCGAAGCAATATTAAGCAATTTCACCTTATCATCGGCTGCGATGAAAGGATTGCCCATAACCTCTTGGAGTGTTGCATCGGCTGCAAACGCATCACATAGATGCTGCATCAATCCATATATAGGTTTATCCTGTCCCTTTTCAATAGCATACTTGTAAAGGGCTTTAGCATATCGGCGTGGAATAAGACCTTCGTTCATTGCGTTTATTAATTTTTATTCTCTATTTCGTCAAGAAGAGTGTTTACTAACTGTTTTTGAGCTTTTTCATCAGCAAGTTGATTGCGCACTACCTTTCCTGCGATGTCAAGTGCAAATGCACTCACTTCGTCACGGAAATTTTGTTCAGCTTCCTTACGTGATTGCTCAATTGATTGTTTAGCAGCTTCCATCACCTTCTTTGCCTCTTTTTGTGCTGCCTCGCGAGCCTCTTCGATGATTTGTGTTTTCATCTTATCTGCATCACGGAGCATATCGGCTTGCTGACGACGAGCTTCTGCAATATATTTTTCAGCCTCTTCGCGGGCGTGGTCAAGTTGCTCTTTAGCATTTTGAGCGTATTCCACACCTTTGTCAATCAAATCGGCTCTCTCATCGATGCCCTTAATAATCACTGGCCACCCCCACTTCGCCAACACGAAGAAGAGCACAGCAAATGATGTGAACATCCAAAATATCAAGCCAAATTCAGGCGTGAATAGTTCCATACTATAGAATTACTTGATTTTATACAAACAATGCAAGGATGCAGACAATAACAGCGAAAAGTGCAACACCTTCTACAAGCGCTGCGATAACAATCATATTACTACGAATGTCACCTGCTGACTCTGGTTGACGAGCGATTGCTTCCATTGCGGCTGCACCAATTTTACCAATACCGAGACCTGCACCGATAGCTGCCAATGCAGCACCAAAACATGCACCTACTGCCAATAAACCTTCTGCGGCTAAAATCATTGCTAACATAATCTTAAGTTTTTAATGTTATTATTTTTGTTATTTATATTATTTTTTTTGTTATTCATGTCCTTCATGATGTTCCTCTTGTGCCAATGATATAAAGATTGTTGACAACATTGTGAACACATAAGCTTGAATGAAACTTACCAACACGTCGATAAGCAACATAAAGATTGAAAATCCTACCGATACTACTGTTGTGGCACCTGTTACAGCTGCACCCATTGGAGCAAAGATGAAGATAAGCATTGTTAATACAATCACAATCATGTGACCTCCCATCATATTTGCAAATAGACGCACTGTCAATGCTGCGGGTTTTGTAAACATACCAAATACCTCTATCACTTGCATGATGGGTATTGGGCATTTCAACCACATTGGCACATCGGGCCAAAATATCTCCTTCCAATAAGTTTTTGTACCATATAGGTTGGTCATGATAAATGTCAATATAGCCAACACCAATGTCACAGCAATATTACCCGTGAGGTTAGCACCACCTGGGAAAATAACTATCAATCCAAGGAGGTTCATACCAAAGATAAAGAAAAATACTGTCAACAAATATGGAGCAAAACGAGGAGCTTTATCTTTGAGTGTTGATTTAATTACACCGTCATAAATAAAGGAGATAAGCGACTCTATAGCACCCAATCCTTTGCGTGGTGCTTTGGAACCATTGCGTCGATGCCAACGTGCTACACTTAACACACACACCAACACCACTACAATTGAAATCCAAAGAGCAAATACATTTTTAGTGATTGAAAAATCGAGTGGACGATACACTTTTCCCGATGCATCTTTCCCCACAATCTTTCCGTTATATTCTTCACCGTGTGAAATGTAGAAACCTTCATAAGTTTCACCATTTGTAACACGTGAAGAGCTAAAGCAATGCCAATCGCCATTGTAATCCTTTACGATTACTGGCAACGGAATGCGATGATGATGTGAGAAAGGTACTTCCCAGCCATATCCATCGCCTAAATGGTGGAAAATGGTTTCTTTGATTTTCAATTCACCACCCTCACCCTCAGATGATGCATAAGCAGTGCTTGGCGCTATCAACGCCACCATCATCATTGTTAATATGAGAAATACTTTCTTCATGCTTAATATATACACACCGATACTACATTTTTATCAACATCAACCAAACCTCCATCTACTGGCAATGATGTTTTCACTCCCCCAACACTATACACAATATTACCTGCAACAAGCGACGATACGATTGATGCATGGTTATTGAGTACTGTAAAAGAGCCTTTTTGACCTGGGAGAGTTACCAATTCCACCTCGCCATCAAAAAGCACATCTTCGGTTGATATAATTTTTAGTATCATAGGTTGCTAATATTGAACTAAAGTGATAATTCTTATTTTACTTCGGCAAGAAGTTTCTTACCCTTTTCGATTGCTTCATCGATTGTACCCACATTGAGGAATGCTTGTTCGGGATACTCATCCATTTCTCCGCTAAGAATCATCTTAAAGCCTCGAATAGTTTCACTCAATGGCACCATCACACCTGGAAGACCAGTAAACTGTTCAGCCACATTAAATGGTTGTGAAAGGAAGCGTTGAGCACGACGAGCACGAGCCACAACAAGTTTATCTTCATCTGAAAGTTCATCAACACCAAGAATTGCGATGATATCTTGAAGTTCATTATACTTTTGAAGCAATTGTTTTACTGCTTGAGCTGTGTTATAGTGTTCCTCTCCAATGATATTTGGATCAAGGATACGAGATGTTGATTCCAATGGGTCAACCGCTGGATAGATACCCAACTCAGCAATCTTACGGCTCAATACAGTTGTTGCATCCAAGAAGTTGAATGTTGTTGCAGGAGCGGGGTCGGTCAAGTCATCGGCTGGCACATAGATAGCTTGAACCGAAGTAATTGAACCATTCTTTGTTGAAGTAATACGCTCTTGCAATGTACCCATTTCTGATGCAAGTGTAGGTTGGTAACCTACTGCCGATGGCATGCGGCCCAACAATGCCGACACCTCAGAACCTGCTTGAGTGAAACGGAAGATATTGTCGATGAAGAGAAGAATCTCTTTACCACCACCATCTTGGTCACGGAATTGCTCAGCAACTGTCAAGCCCGACAATGCTACGCGAAGACGCGCACCAGGAGGTTCGTTCATCTGACCAAACACGAGTGTTGCTTGTGATTCCTTCACCTTTTCCATATCTACATCGGCAAGGTTCCACTCCCCTTTGGCCATTCCTTCTTCAAATTTTTCGCCATATTTCATAACACCGCTCTCAATCATTTCACGGAGCAAGTCATTACCTTCGCGAGTACGTTCACCCACACCAGTAAACACTGAGAAACCGTTGTGACCTTTAGCAATGTTATTGATAAGTTCCATGATGAGCACAGTCTTACCTACACCAGCACCACCAAACAAACCGATTTTACCACCTTTACTATATGGTTCAAGAAGGTCAATCACCTTAATACCAGTGTAAAGAATTTCTGTACCAATAGTGAGGTCATCAAAATCAGGGGCAGGTTGGTGAATAGGGCGCACATTTTCACGCTTGAGTTCGGGCAAGTGGTCAATCGCTTCACCCACTACGTTAAGCAAACGACCTTTTACTTGTTCACCTGTTGGCACTGCAATAGGACGATCAAGGTTTACCACCTTCATGCCACGTTGCAAACCATCGGTACTATCCATAGCGACACAACGCACTGTGTTTTCTCCAATGTGTTGTTCTACCTCAAGAATGAGTTCAGAACCATCAGCACGATCAATTTTCAACGATGTATAGATAGGAGGAATAGTATTTCCTTCGCCTTCAAATGCAACGTCGACAACCGGACCAATTACCTGAGCAATTTTACCAAATTTTTCGCTCATAATCACGAAATTTATCTTAGTGTGAAATTAATATTAAAAGTGTAAATTAAATACGATGATAAGAACCATCAACACAAGGTTTACAAGGTTGATTGGGAGGAGATATTTCCATTCAAGTTTCAACAATTGGTCGATACGAAGACGTGGGAATGTCCACTTAAACCAAATGATGATAAATGAAATTGCGATTGCCTTACCAATAAACCACACAAACGAAGGAATGTAGTTCATTACATCGTTAAATGCTTCCCATCCTGGGATATGCAATGGCATCCAACCACCGAAGAACAACAATGTTGCTACGCCCGATACTACGAAGAGGTTAAGGTATTCAGCCAAGTAGAAGAATCCAAAGTGCAAACCTGAATATTCAGTGTGGTAACCTGCTGTCAACTCACTTTCTGCTTCAGGAAGGTCAAATGGACCACGGTTAGTTTCTGCAGTACCTGCTACAATATAGATTAGGAATGCAATAAGTGCTGGCAAGTGACCTGAGAAGATAAACCACAAATCTTCTTGTTTTGCAACAATTTCAGTAAACGACATTGTTCCTGCAAATGCCACCATTGTCAACACCGAAAGACCGATTGACAATTCGTAACTTACCATTTGCGCACCTGAACGCAACGCACCAATCAAGGTAAATTTGTTGTTACTTGACCATCCTGCCAACAAGATACCAAGCACACCTATTGATGACACTGCAATCAAGAAGAAAATACCGATATTGAAATCGATGATTTGCAATCCATTACCCCATGGCAAGCATGCAAATGTGAGCATTGATGCTGTAATTACCAAATAAGGTGCAAGAGCAAACAAGAAACGGTCAACATGTTTCAATCTGATAATCTCCTTAATGAGCATCTTAAACATATCGGCAAATGATTGCAACAATCCCATAGGACCTACTCGGTTAGGACCAAGACGGCATTGGAATGCAGCACACACTTTACGTTCAAAATAGATATAAAACAATGCCAAAAGGGCATAAACCACAAGGAGAACTAACCAAATTACCAAACATTCGATTGTTGTGGCAAGCCATGAGGGCATGTATTGATTCAAAAATGCGTCAACCCAAGCGGTTATATTCGAAAATGTTATTTCGTACATAATTATATAATTTCTGTATTAATCAATTTTTATCGGTCAATATCGGGTACGATATAGTCAAGAGAACCTCCAATAGTAATAAGGTCGGCAATCTTGTTTCCACGAGTTAAGTGGTCAACAACATTTGCCAATGGCAAACATGGAGGAACGAGTTTCAAACGCATTGGAGATGTGCCACCTGTGCTTTCTACATATACGCCAAACGCACCACGACAACCTTCTACCATTTGGAACCAACGACCTTCGGGCAATTTTACCACTTTAGGCACTTTTACGCAATATTCACCTTCTGGAATATTATCGATAAGTTGTTCAATAATACGTGCTGATTGTTCCATTTCGGCAAGACGTAATTTTGTACGAGCCATTGAATCTCCTTCAGTATATACAACCTCTTCAAAGTCGAGTTCGCTATATATGCTATAAGGATTAGTCTTACGTACGTCGCAAGCCCAGCCAGATGCACGACCTGAAGGACCAGTAACTGAGTAACTAATAGCATCTTCGCGAGTAAGTGTACCCACATTTTCAAGACGTCCTTTTGCAATTACGTTACCAACGAACAATTCGTTATATTCTTTGATATTTTTAGGCAATACAGCAAGAAGTTCTTTCACATCTTTCACGAAATCTTCGTGGAGGTCTTGCATCACGCCACCTATGCAACCATAGTTGAATGTCATACGTGCACCACAAGTTTTTTCCATGATGTCGAGAATTTGTTCACGCACACGCAATGTGTAGAACAACATTGTTGTAGCACCAAGGTCCATACAGAAAGTACCCATATACAAGCAGTGAGAAGCAATACGAGCCAACTCATCCATCAACACGCGAATTACTTGCGCACGACGAGAAATCTCAATACCCAATGCTTTTTCATATACCATACACATTGCATGGTGGTAGTGGTGACCTGAGAAGTAGTCCATACGGTCCATGAAGTGAAGTGTTTGAGGATAAGTCAATCCTTCACAAATCTTCTCAATACCACGGTGGATATATCCTGAATAGAAGTCAATTTTCTTGATTGTTTCGCCATCAACAGCAGTGCGGAAACGCAACACACCGTGAGTAGCAGGGTGTTGAGGACCGATGTTCACAACAAAATCGTTTGGTTCAAACACGTTGATAACTTTCTTTTCGATTTTGCCATCTTCGGTTTCAACATATGATACTGTAGTATCTTCTTGACGTTCATTTTCCTTTGGAACTGGATTGAGTTCAGGATTATCATCATAATCCTTACGCAATGGATAACCTTTCCAGTCGATGCTCAAGAACATACGACGCATATCGGGGTTATTTACGAAAATAATTCCAAAGAAGTCATACACTTCGCGTTCAAATGTTGTAGCAATTGCCCACACATCATGAACACTGTGAATCATAGGATTTTCACGATCTTCGGTAGTTACTTTCACCGAAATCATTTTGTTATCAACAGTTGATTTGAGGTAGTAGATACAACCGAGTTTATCGGTCCAGTCCATACCCACTATTGTAACAAGAAAATCAAAGTGCAACTCGGCATCCTCTTTCAAGGTCTTTGCTAAAGCATGCCATTTTGAGTCGGGGATACACACCAATAGGTTTTCGCCCTCTTCAAATGTTGCTTCGGGAAATAGTTTGGCTATCTTTTCCTGAATGTTTGCCATATCTAATTATTGTCTTAATTTACTTTAATAATATTAATGATTGACGCTTAGCGTGAAAATCAATCGTATGATTCATTAGGATGTTTAGCGAGGAAATCTTTGATTTTTTCTTGACGGTTTACGCCACCAAAGAATTTCTCAACTTTCATCTTGCGCGACAATTGCATGATTGAGTAAATCATCGCCTCAGGACGTGGAGGGCAACCTGGTAGATAAACATCTACAGGCACGATCTCGTCGATACCCTTCACTACGTGGTATGATTTACGGAATGGACCACCTGAAATAGCGCAACCACCACAAGCAATCACATACTTAGGTTCAGCAAGTTGGTCATAAAGACGACGCATTACAGGAGCCATACGGTGTACGATTGTACCTGCAACCATCATAAAGTCGGCTTGACGGGGCGATGAACGAGCCACTTCCCATCCGAAGCGAGCCATGTCATAGCGTGCAGCACCAAGCGACACAAATTCAATACCACAACAACTTGTTGCAAATGTAAGAGGCCAAATTGAGTTTGAACGGCCCCAGTTAATAAGTTTGTCAAGCGAACCTACAATGACATTTGTGCCATTTTCTTGTAATTCTTTCACAAGAGATTCGATATATTCGTTATCTTTCCATGCCTCGTATGGCATGCTCTTAGTTGTTACTTCCATTCAAGAGCTCCTTTCCGCCATGCATACACAAGGCCTAACACTAAAATTCCAAAAAATACTGCGATGCTGAGAAGTCCATCTACACCAAGTTCACGCATACGCACTGCCCATGGGAACAAGAACACTGTTTCAACATCAAACATCAAAAACAAAATCGCAAAAAGATAGTAACCTACCTTGAATTGCGACATACTTTCACCACGAGTTGGGATACCACACTCGTATGCTTCACCTTTTTGTGGGTTGAATGAACGTGGCGAAACCAATTTTGCCACAGTCAATCCCAAAAATACAAGGGATGCACCAGTCAATGCTCCCACTACGGCGAGCAAAGCATTGTTCTGAATTCCAAAAATGTCTAATAAAACCATATTTTTGTATCTAATATTTTTTCTCTATCAACTAAACACAATGACGCATCGGCACCTATCACTTTGATAGTCACACCAATACAATCACTTTGCGTGTTTTATAGCTTACAAATTTCAATTTTTCACGTGCAAAGATAATCAAAATATATTAATTTTCAACATTTTTCGTCCACAATATTTATGAACATTTTTACTCATTTTTTTAAGACTACTCTACCCTATTTTTTGATTTTTTAATAAAATTATCACACAAAAAAAGTGGCACCGCAACCACGATGCCACCTTCGATATTCTATTTCTATCTCAAATTATTCTACCAAGATAGGGAAACCAAGTTTTGCTTGCACATCAAATCCTATGCAATTAAATCGCAAGTCCATACCTGTGGCCAATGTTGCATTTCCATTCAAATTTGTAATTGCATATTGTGGATATGGCACATCTTTGATAGTTGGCACAATCTCTTCGGCAGCAAGAGTATAACCTACATTCGACACTTGGAACGGTATATTTTCAAATTTCATATCCATCGCAGGCATTTTATCGGCAAATTTTGCTTTATATATATCAATTGTAGCCAAGCCTGTAGTTGGATTCAACGACACTAAATAAACTGGCTTAGGAGTTGGATAAAATACCGACTCTCCAACTACTGCAGTTGTTCCAAAGTAAACTCTCTGTTTTTGTATTGCAGTAACCTCAACATCACCAACTTTCATTGACAAGTTAATAACTGGAATATATTCGGGAGTGAAATTTCCTAATCGACGTTCAAATATGCTAATCTTCATTTCATCAACCAAATAATTTGACACATCGTTCATATTTTGTTCTCTCATTTTAACCCATGTAGGCACTACATCTTTTACATCAAGAATCTTTACATCAGTATTACCTACAGCGTATGACCATTTCAATCCCTCAAAAGCAATTGAGATACCATTTGGCATAAAAGTTGAGAATTTAGCATTGTAGATATAGATATCAGCTGTATTATCGGCTCTCCATCTAAACTTATATGTAGTTCCTTCTGAAATAACGCTCACCAATTTTCCGTCACTACCTTTTTTACTCAACACGCTAAACGAGCCAGTATAATCTTGCTCTATATAATTACCACCCAAAATGTCATCATCTTTCTCACAAGAGGTAGCCATAATAGCAAACACAGCTACCGACAATACTGTTTTCAAAAATTTCATACTTTTTATCTTAATTATATTTATTATTTCATATTAAAGTTCAATCTCAATGTCGCACCACAACGAATGGGGTTGCCACGTTGCAAAAAGGCGTTCCCTATAGAAACGAAATAAAATGTATTGTATTGTGCATTAGTTAAATTATCTCCCCACAAATCCAAAGAGAAATCGCCTCGTTCAAATCTCACCGAAGCACCTAACAATGCATAAAACGGCTGCATTACATTATTTTGCTCATTCCAATAAATTTCGCCCACCCCTTTCACATTTGCATCAAAAACAATTCTATCGAGCCAGTTTTGATTTATTGGTTGAGAATACGATACTCCTGCATATAACGTGTGACGTGGAGCATAAGGGATAACCTTTCCCTTGTAATCATCATTGCCACTCTTATACTCTACAAATCGCGCATCGGTATGTCCATAACTTGCTGTCAATGCCCACCTTTCGGTAGGTCGCCACGACGCCGATAGTTCCACGCCAAAGCTACGTGTTTTCCCAGCATTGGTCATCATGCGTCCTGTGGTTGAGCCTTTGGGGAACACTGTCAACTGCTGGTCGCGACAATCGATATAAAACACCGACACACCAGCCGAATATTTACCGTTGTAATCGGTTATATGCGCACCGAGTTCGTAATTCCAACTCTTTTCGGGCTTATACGACACCACCTCGTCAACGTTATACACTTCGCTCAATCCCATCATGCTTTGAATGCGTTGTTGCAACACATCTGAAAACATTTGAGTGTTAAATCCTCCAGCCTTATACCCTTTTGCCACCGAGGCATACACTCGCGAAGCATCACTAATGGGCAAGCGGTAAGCGACAGTCAACTTTGGCAAAAGTTCCAAAAACGACTGGTCTAAATATCCATAGTCATCAATATCAACTGGAGTTACACTATACACATCGCCATTTGCCACATCACCTTTGTATATTGAAAATGAGGTGTTACAAAAATTGTTATAGTTTAACTCTGATTTTTCATAATCCAATCGCAGCCCAAGTGTAAACGACCATTGATTCAAATCGTAGTGACTCTGATGATACAGTGCCACGCCATAGTTAGGTATCTCAAAATCGCTACCCAACACAAAACTCCTTTCATCCCAACGAATAGGATAATCTGAATTTGCATTATTGCGGTTTTTCTCTATAAGTTCTTGAATACCATAATCTTTGAATGTCACAGGAGCGCTCATATTGGTGTGGCGATAAAACCCAAATGCCCCCACAAGCCAATCGTATGAACCAGCACTACCCTTCACCACCACATCTTGCGTCAAAGCCCACTCTTTTCGCTTTTGCGTGAGGGTAAAATACTCCAATGGGAGGAAATCTTGATCGAGCGTCATATTATCGTCGAGATACTGAAAACTGGTGATACTCGACAGAGTAAATTCTCCTGCGGTCCAATTCACAGTCAATCCATCGTTAATTGATGTGCGACAATAAAAACAGGTATCGTTATAATTTATTTCACCACTTGCTACCGATTGATATGGGTACCCACTTTGACGCGACAACTGCGCACTTGCCACGTTCTCTATCGCCAAGTTTGACAATGGATACCATTTTGTTTTCCACCGCAACGATCCTTGACGCTCTGTGCCCACATCGGCACCATTAAATTTATTATCGTAAAAGCCATCGGTCATAGTGAAATTACCCCCTACCGACATTCCCAAATGCGAATTGAGTTTTGTGTAGTATGACAACGAACTCTTCAACGAGTTACCACTTCCATATTCACCCATAAATCTCACCCCTTGAAACTTAAATGGCGACATGCTATAGATATTTACAAGCCCACCCATTGTATTTCGGCCATAGAGAGTGCCTTGTGCACCCCTAAGCACCTCAATTCTCTCAATATCAACCAATTCAAAATCGTAATTATCCTTATTGAGAATGGGTACATTATCGACATTAAGCCCCACTACAGGTTGGTCAATACGAGCACCTATACCACGCACATACACCGATGAGGTCATGCGTGAGCCATAGTCGGGGATATAGAAATTGGGAGCGATAGCACTCACATTTTTTATAGCATCAACCCCCATGCGTTCCAAGTGAGCAGAATTTAACACGGTTACCGATGCTGGGCTTTTATTCAAGTCGGAAGTTTGCTTTATTGATGACACCGTTACCTCTTGCAGAGTATCATACTCCTCTATATCAATGGCCCATAAGCCACAAGCACTGCTCATAGCCAATATTATCAATATGTAACGCAAATTTCTCATCATAAAATCAGGGTGCAAAGTTAATATTTATTTCGCAACCCTACAACCACTTAATAACAACGCTATTTTCATAAAATTAACAACGATACAGCCATTATCAACATGCCGAGGATTACCCCAGCAATTGAATAGTGATGATGGCCATACTCCTCTGCCCCAGGCAACAATTCGTCGAGCGAGATAAACACCATAATGCCCGAAACGGCTGCCAACAACAACGCGCCTACCATTGGAGTCCAAAATGGCAAGAGAAAAACAATCCCAAATACTGCGCCCACAGGTTCGGTCAATCCAGTCCATATTGTATAAGTGAGAGCCTTGCGGCGGCTACCTGTTGCGTGCAATATAGGCACCGACACAGCAATACCCTCGGGAATGTTGTGAATAGCAATCGCTATCACAATAGGGATAGCCACATCAAGTCCGTCGAGAGCCGATACAAATGTAGCCATACCCTCGGGGAAATTGTGAATACCTATCGCTAAGGCAAGCATAAAACCTGTGCGTTTGAGTTTTTCCGATTTATTTTGAGCGTTTTCTATGCGATGAAATTCGTGTGGGTTTTCATCTTCGGGAATCAGAAAGTCAATCAGTGCAATCAAGCCCATTCCACCAAAGAAAGCGATGAGCATATATACGTTTGCCGTGGTGTCGGCATACAATCCTTTCAACACTTCGAGCGACTCTGGAATCATCTCCATAAAAGCCACATATATCATCACCCCAGCCGACAGCCCTAATGCTCCCGACAAAAAACGTGTATTTGTAGCAGTTTTAGAAAATGCCATCAACCCACCAATCGCTGTTGACATACCAGCCACCAGCGTCAACCCAAGAGCAAGTAATATAGATTCAAAAGTCAATGAAATTTCCATCTTTGATGATCATTAAAGATTCTATGCTACAAAGATACAATATTTT
>JAEIGA010012127.1_pt1 | contig 13076 bp, 17 predicted proteins | sample 9270691 | NCBI WGS metagenome assembly JAEIGA01 (sample SAMN17057246, study PRJNA624740) | gut metagenome | biome: biome; isolation source: fecal sample | host: Bos grunniens | place: China: Xizang | collected 2019 | reverse complement strand
TAATAATATGTTTGGCCATTGTTACGCTTTAGATGAGATTAAAAGTGTTGGAGTATGTCAAGGCGAAACATCTTCTAACTTGTTTAGCACTACTACTTTTGGCAATTGCGCTAGGGCTAAAAATATTACTTTTGCGACTAATGAAGATGAAAGTCCTATAGTTGTAAAGTGGAGGAATCAAACAATAGATTTAAGCACCGAGTTATATCCTGTAGGTTTTGTAGGCACGTTATTAAATAAAAATGAGTTATTTAAATATAATTCAGGCATTACCGCAGATAAAGAAGTTAAAGCTAATGATACATATCAAGCATTAAAAAATGATGCTGATTGGTTTAGTTGTAGTGTTGCTTATTCTCGTTATAATCACGATTCCGCAGTAAATACTATTAATTCATTACCTGATACTTCCGCATATTTAGCAGAAAAAGGTGGAACTAATACAATTAAATTTAGGAGTAATATGGGCACATCTACTGATGGTGGGGCAATTAGCGCACTCACAGATGCGGAAATCGCAGTAGCAGCCGCAAAAGGTTGGACAGTAACATTAGCATAAGGAGGGCGAAAAATGAAATCAACTAATTTTCAATTAATTAGATATGATGCTGATGAAGGGTATGTATTCGATTGGAAAGAACCTCGCTTCATTACATTGGAGCATGATGGGGAAATTACAGAAGAGCAAGAGCATTTATATGTTAAAACCCTCTTTATTGGAGCATTAGATAACATTGATAATTATATTGAAGTTCCCGCACCATAGGAGGTTCAATAATGGTTATTACTGAAACAATTACAATAAGAAATAAAGAGTATCTTCATAATTACTCTGATGAAGGATTTTATATTATTCGTGATGGTATTAAATATGCTGATGCCATTGATGCTATTGGTTCAGATAGAGTTTATGAAGAAACTGATGAATTAATTGAATAGATTGAAGAAGAGGAGGTTGCTGAATGAGTATTACGCATAGATGGTTAGGAACAATTTTAGAAGTGACTTCTGATAGCGGCACTTCCTCTTGTGATTTAAAAGGGCCACAAGGTGATATTGGGGTTAGAGGGCCGCAGGGTATTCCAGGAGCCGCAGGCATTCCCGCAGATTTAAGCAAGTATTATACAAAAGATGAAACACAAGCTTTAATTGATGCTGTCACTGCTGGAGAAATTGACTTAACAAACTATTTTACAAAAGCGGAAACCTCCGCATTAATTGAAAATGCTACTCCTGATCCTACTGATTTAAGTAATTATTATACTAAAGGCCAGGTTAATACTTTAATACAAACTGAAATTAGTAAAATTCCTGAACCTGAAGTGGATTTAAGTAGCTATTATACTAAAACAGAAATCAATAATAAGAACTATCAAACATTAGCACAAGTAAATGATATTGTTCAAAATGCGGTAAAAGAAATTGAGCCAGGTAATGTAGATTTAGATAACTATTATACTAAATCTGAAGTTAATGAGTTAATTGATGGAGTAACCGCAGGAGATATTGATTTAACTAATTACTACACGAAAACACAAGTAGATAATAAAGGCTACCAGACGGCCGCACAAGTTAATATACTTATTAATGCTGCTCTTAATGCTATTGGAGTTGCGGAGGGAGGTAGCTTCTAATGAGTAAATTATTTATTGAAGATAGTAGCCTAACCGCAATAGGTAATGCGATTAGAGCTAAAACAGGTAAAACTGGTTTATTAAGTGTTCCTTCTGGAATGGTTGCGGCAATTAATAGCATTAGCGGGAGTAGTGGCGGAGATTCCGCAGTAATTCAACCTTTAACTATTACTGCTAATGGCACATATGCTGCTCCATCTGGAGTAGATGGCTATTCTCCAGTATTAGTAAATGTTCCTATTCCTTCATCTGATGATGATATAACTGCTTTAGTAAGAAAAACAATTACTACATATTCTGATGATGAAGTTGAAGTTATTAGAAGATATATTTTTGATGGTTGTTATAATTTAACTTCTGTAGATATACCAAATACTAAAGAGATTAAAGAATATGCTTTTTATAATTGCCATAGATTAAATAATATTAATGCTCCATTACTTGAAACTATTGGGGAAAGGGCTTTTTCAACCAGTTCTATTGGTGATTATGTAGATTTAAATATTGATTTTCCAAATGTAATTACTATTGGAAATAGTGCTTTTTTAAAGAAGGGTGAATTAAAAAGTATAGATTGTCCATTAGCTGAAACTATTGGTAGTTATGCTTTTTTTGATTGCTGGAACTTAAATAATATTAATTTTCCTTCAGCTACTTATATTGGAGATTATGCTTTTGATTATTGTAGAAAACTTACCACAAATATTAGTTTTCCATTAGTTGAAAATATTGGTGCTGGTGCTTTTCGATATTGTGAAAAAATAACTTATGCTAATTTCCCTAAAATTACATCTATTGCTTCAGATGTTTTTCAGTATTGTTCTGAATTACAAAGTATTAATGCTCTATTAGTTCAAAGTATTGGGAAACAAGCATTTTCTAGTTGTTCTGCTTTAACTAGCGTAAATTTCCCAAATGTTATAACTCTTGGAACTAATGCTTTTAGTGGTAGCGGCATAAGAAGTGCTTATTTACCTGAGATAACTACTCTATCAAATTATACATTTCAATATTGTGCTTCATTAGAAGATGTAGATATTCCAAAAGCAACATCTATAGGACAATATAGTTTTGATAGTTGTAAGGCTTTAACAACTTTAGATTTACCATTAGTTCAGAGTATTGGTAATTATGCTTTTCTTAATTGTGCTTCATTAACATCATTAATTTTAAGAAATAGCACTATGTGTAGTCTTTCTAATGTTGGAGCATTCCAGCTTACGCCAATAGAAGCTGGCACTGGTTATATTTATGTTCCATTCTTATTACTTGAAGAATACCAAAATGCCACTAATTGGAATGTCTTCAGAGGCCAATTCCGTGCTTTAGAAGACTATACAGTAGATGGCACTACTACTGGAGCTTTAGACGAAACTAAGATTAACAGATAAGGAGGTATAATCAACTTGTTTTATTTAAATAGAGAAACTGAATTAGGAACTGAATTATTGAGTAAAATGATTAATCATTTTCATACTACAGTTCAACCTAAATTAAATAAATATAAAGAGTATTATGATGGGCAACAGGCTATTCTTCAGAAAAGATATGAAGATAGCACTAAACCATGTAATAAAACAGTAATTAACTACGCAAAAAATATTGTGGATAGCTACTGTGGATATCTTGCTACTCCTGGGTATATCTCCTACTCCAGTAAAGAAGATATTGAAGATGTAATGGAAGTTCTTAAATATAATGATTATCAAGCGGAAGATGCGGACTTTCTTTTAGATGCTCTTATCTATGGTGTAGCTTGTGAGTTAATGTATGTAGATAATGAAGGTAAAACTCGTTTCCGCTTAATTAACCCTTCTACCTGCTTTGGTGTATGTGATGATACATTAAGTAGTGATTTAATGTATTTTGTAAGAATGTATAAAGCTAATAACTGGACAGATGATGATATTTATAAAGTAGATGTTTATACGGACTATAATGTGAAACATTACACAATGGAAGGAATGGGTGGAGAATTAACCTTTATTGATGAAGAGTTCCACTTCTTCAATCAGTGTCCCGCAAATATATTTGCTCTCCCAGATGAAAAGAGTATCTTCGATTGTATTATGAGCTTACAAGATGATGCTAATGAATTGTTAAGTGGAGAGATTGATGATTATGCCGCATTTGTAGATGCTTTCTTAACTTTCACTGGTGGAGATATGACAGAGGAAGATGTAGCGAATCTGGAAAAAGGTAAGCAGAAGAGAACTCTTCTTTTACCTGAAGGGGTTAGTGCGGGATGGCTTACTAAAAGCTCTACAGATACTCAAGTAGAAAATATCTTAAACCGCGTGCATGAGAGCATTTACCGAGTGGCCGCCTGTCCTGATTTTTCTTCTGAATCATTTGTAGGTGGTGTTTCATCTGGTATTGCGATTCAGTATAGATTAACTGGTATGGAAACTCGTGCGGGTAAAATTGAAGCGGAAATGAAGAAAGCTCTTCAGCGGAGGGTGGAACTCATTGCTGGGATTGCCTCTCTGAAGCTCGGAGATGCCGTTTTTCGCGACATTCAGATAGAGTTTAGTAGGAATATACCAGAGGATAAAATTAGCGCGATTAACAGCGTTATAACGCTTAAGGGTTCGGGACTCGTTTCTGACGAAACTTTATTAGCTCAATTAGATTTTATTTCTGATCCAGCCGCAGAATTAGAAGCGGTGAAAAAACAAAAAGAAGAGAACGCTTCTCTCTACGGCTTTGGAGCATTTGGCTCAATTGCCGCAACAGATGAAGAAGATGAAGAGGTAGATGAATGAAATACTGGGTTAAGAGAAATAAATCTACCCAGGAAAAACTAGCTACCAAAAGCGTAGAAGATATTGAGAAGCAACTAACAAAATATTATCAAGATAGTGCTAAAGAAATTTTAGGGCAATTTGAGAAAACTTATATTAAAGTAATTTCAACTATAAGTGAAGGTAGAGAAGCGACTCCCGCAGATTTATATAAACTTGATTCCTACTGGAAACTTCAAGAGCAAGTAAGATTAGAGCTTATTAGATTAGGAGAGAAAGAAGTAGTTAATCTTACTAAACAATTTGAAAACTTCTATTTAGGAGTTTATCAATCTCTTGAACTTCCTATTGGAGATATGCCTAACGCATTTTCAACATTAGATAAAGCTTTAATTAACCAGATGATAAATACAATTTGGTGTGCGGATGGTAAGAGCTGGAGTCAGCGCATTTGGGATAATTTAGAGTTGCTTCAAGATACTTTAAATGAAGGTTTGCTTCATTGTGTCGCTACTGGACAGAGTGCATCTGGATTAAAGAAACAATTACAAGAGCGGTTTGATGTAAGCTACTCCAGGGCTGATGCTTTAGTTAGAACTGAAATGGCTCATATTCAAACGCAAGCAGCACAGAAACGCTATGAAGATTATGGTATTGATGAAGTAGAAATATGGGCTGATAAGGATGAGCGTAGATGTGAGCACTGCGGAAAGCTCCATACTAAACGCTATCCTGTTGGTGCTAAAGTGCCTATTCCTGCTCATCCTCGCTGTAGATGTATTGTTATACCTGTAGTAGATTAATAAAATTTATAACTGTTGTTTAAGGGATTCAACATTAAAAAAATTACTAACTACAATTAACAAGGGATTAACTATGCTAGTTAATAACTTAGGAGGCAAATATGGAAAATTTAGAAAATCAAGTTCTTGAAACTGGTGGAGAAAACCAGGGGCAGGAAGAAACTAAAACCTATACCCAGGAAGAAGTATTAGCACTTCTCCAAAGTGAAACAGATAAAAGAGTTAGCCAGGCTTTAAAAACTCAACAGAAGAAATACGAAAAACAACTATCATTATCTAAATTAGATGGAGATGAGCGGGCAAAGGCCGAAAAAGATAATCGCATTGCTGAACTAGAAGAACAGTTAGCCGCATTTCAGATTGAGCGGAATAGAAGTGAATTAAAGAGTGTTTTAGCATCACGCGGTTTAAGTGCGGAATTTGCTGATATTATCTCTATTAATGATGATATTGAAGCTTCTCAAGCAAATATTGATACGCTTGATAGATTATTTAAAGCTGCTGTAAAAGCAGAAGTAGAAAAAAGATTAGCGGGTAATGCTCCTAAAGGCAATGGTGGCAGCTCCGCAGAGATGACTAAAGAATCTTTTAGTAAATTATCACTCTATGAGCAGAATAGATTAGCTCAAGAGAACCCAGAATTAGTAAGAAAACTATTAAAATAAGGAGGCCTATAAATTATGGCTATTACAATTTATGAGAATTTTGTTCTTGAAAATAAAATGACTGATTTAGTTAATACTACTGTTAATGTTAACGCACTTTATACTGTAGATAACAGTTTAGCTCTTGAAGCAGGTTTAAAGAAAGTAGTTAATAAATACACCTATTCTGGTGCTGTTGAAAAACTCGCTAAAGGTGCTAAAAACACTACCCGCGGTTCTGTTACTCGTATTCCTAGTGAATATGTAGTAGAACGCTATCAACAGACTTTTGATTATAACGATATGGATATTATGGCTGATCCCTACGTTTTAGATGTAATGACTCAGGGAGCATCTGATTTAATGGCTAATGAAATTCGTGAAGAATACTTTGCTGAATTGGCTAAAATCACTAATGCTGATACTTATACTACCTTCTCTTATGATACTGTAGTTGATGCTCTTGCTAAAATCGGCAAAGAAGTAGAAAATGATTTGTTCCTTGTAATGGGTTTAGATAGTAAAGCTGAAATCCGCAAAGATGCTGATTATAAAGCTTCTCGCCAGGGTGAAATTCTTTATACTGGCCAGTTTGGCGATATTTGCGGTATTCCTTGCGTATGCTCTAAACTTGTTCCTGAAGGCACTGTATATATCACTACTAAAGATGCTGTAAAATTCTTTGTTAAAAAACAAGGTTCTGTAGAACAAGATAGAGATATTGAAACCAAAGATAATACTGTTGTATATGAAAGACATGGTTTAATGGCTTTGGTTGATGAAACTAAATCTATTAAATTAACTAAAACTGCTTGATTGAGTGGGGTATAATCCCCACTCCAGCTAAATGGGGTAGCTAAAATGATTAATGAAATTAAATTATTATTAGGAGATGCGGCTACTAACTACTCTGATGAATTAATTGCTCTTCAATTAAAAATGGCTTTAGCTGAAGTTGAGAGCTACTGCGGCATTAAAGCAGACGCAGAATTAGAAATGGTAGCACAGCAAATAGCAGTAATAAAACTTAACCGCATTAATACAGAAGGGTTAGCTTCTCAATCTTATAGTGGAGTTAATGAAAGCTATATAGATGGCTATCCCGCAGATATACAAACTGTATTAGATAGAAAGCGTGTTAAGAGAATTAAGGTGATGTAATTGATTAATACAGATATGAAACTATATGATTACTTCACTATTGGAAATGTTAATGACTATGGCCAGCCAGTAGTATCTACTGAACCATCTGGCCAGGTTAAAATGGCTATCAATCTTACTACACAAAACATTCAAGATAATATAAATTATAAGGATTCACAATATATAGGGCTCACTCACGCTAATGTGGATGATACATATATCATAGAGAAAGAAGATGGAGAGCGGCTGAAAGTTCTATATGTGAATCCAAAAGGAAGACTTAAGCAAGTCTTTATGAAAAATTATGAGTGTTAAAATTGAAGGTTTAGAAGAATTATTAGTTAAGTTTGATAGCCTTGAAGATACAAAAGAAATAACAAAGGCAATGGGCAGGGCTTGCTCACTCGTAGAGAGAGCCGCAAAACAGAAAGCTCCAAAAGGTAGAACTGGAGAGTTAAGAAACTCCATTACAAGTAAGGTAGATAAAAATGGTGGTAATGTTATAGGAACTGTTTTTACTCCCTTACATTATGCGCCTTATGTTGAGTTTGGCACTGGGCTTTTTGCGGAGAGTGGCGGCCGCACGGATGTCCCCTGGCATTATCAAGATGAACAGGGAGAATGGCATACTACCAGTGGTATGAATCCGCATCCGTATATGCGGCCTGCGTTATTTGAAAACCAGGATAAAATAATTAGAATGTTGAAAGAGGGCATTATAGAAGAATGATAGATTACCATAAAGAAATAAAATCTGCCCTCGAAGCTATATTACCTACTCACTACGAAATGACTCTTCATAGCGGGTTATCCACTCCTTGTTATTCCTATATGGAATTAACTAATACCGCAGAAGATGAAGGTGATACATTGGGATATAGTAGATTAACTTATCAAGTTAAAGTATGGGCAAATGATATTGCTATTATTCAGCAATATGCCAAAGAAGCTGATGTTGCTTTACGCACTATTGGCTTTAAAAGAGTTGGAAGTAATGAACTCCACGATAACCAGAGCTCAATGATTCAGAAAGTAATGGATTATCAGGCTCTTGGACTAGAAAACTTTTAAGGAGGCTATGTTTAATGGCAACTATTAGTAAAGGGATTAAATTATCATATAAAGCGGATGCTGATTTTGTAGAATTAACTAATCTTCAGGAAATTCCTGAATTAGGTGGCTCCACTGAAGCTATTGATATTACTACTTTAGCAGATGGAGCCTATATGTATATGGATGGACTTAAAAACTATGGCGATAGTTTAGAGTTTAAGTTCCTCTATGATAAAGAACAATTTACTACACTCCAGGGCTTAACAAGTTCTGTAGAATGGAAAGTAGAATTACCTGATGGCACTACTTGTAACTTCAACGGCACTAGTTCTGTAAGATTTGAGGGTGTAGGTGTTAATGCCGCACTTACCTATTTATTAGCTATTAAGCCTAATTCTGAAATGGTTTGGGCTTAACCCTTAATTAAGGGAGTGGGGAAGAGGTTATTCTCTTCCTCTTCCCTACAAATTTATTAAAAAGAGAGGTTTTACTTATGTTGTATAAAGAAATCGAAATTGGAAACAAACAATATAAATTAAGATTGAATACCAGAAGCGTTGTAATGTTGGAGAAACAATTAGGCTGTAATCCTATTAGCATCTTTGGTAATGGTGATGAACTTCCTACTGTGACAACTATGGTTACTATCCTCCATTCCTCGCTCCAGCAATATCATCATAGTATTACTATTAATGATGCTTATGATATTTTTGATGAATATTTAGCAGACGGCCGCCAGATGGCCGATTTTCTTTCTGTAATTATTGATATTTATAAAGTATCAGGTTTGCTTAAAGATGAGGGAAATAGCGAAAAAAACTAACAGAAGAGGATGAGCATAACACAGCTCATTCTCCACTTTTAACAAACGCTATATATAAATGGCTAGAGAGTGCTTTAGATTGTGGCATTTCGGAAAATGAGTTCTGGAATATGACATTGGGAGAGTTGGAGCGTGCTATATCCAGTAGGAAACGAATGGAGAAAATGCGTGCTAAAGAGAGAGCCAGCTATGACTATATGTTAGCCGATTTAATCGGGCGTTCTGTTAGTAGAATTTACTCAAAAGATAGTAAATATCCTGAAATTTATGAAGCTTATCCCTCTTTATTTGAGAAAGAGGTTGTTGAAGAATCTAAAAACCAGAAGAAAGATGAAATATCTGCTATAAGATTCAAACAGTTTGCTACATCCTTTAATTCTAAATATGTTAAGGAAGGAGGCAAAAAGATAAGTGAATGAAGAACTAAAAGTTATAATTTCTGCGGAAGTCGCAAAATTCAAAAAGGGAATGAGCGACGCTAAAACAGAATTAACTAAATTTAAAGAACAAGTAAAAAGCGTTGATACTAAAACTATTGACGAAAATTTTTCTAAACTAGGCACTAAGATCAACTCCGCAATGAAAATTGGAGCCGCAGGTGTTCTGGCTCTTGGTGCTGCTTTAGCAGGTGCTTCTATAGCTACAATGGAAACCCAGGCTGATATGGCAGTATTAAGCTCAGCTTATGAACAAGCGGGATTTTCTGCTGAAACAGCCAGTTCTGTTATGTCAAGGCTCTATGGAGTAATTGGTGAAACTGATACATCTGTAGAGGCCGCACAACAGATAGCACTTTTAGCTAATAGTGAAGCTGAAGTTGCTAAATGGGGTGAATTAGCATCTGGTGTAATGGGGACTTTTGGAGATGCCTTAAAACCAGAAACTTTCTATGAAGCCGCAAATGAAACTTTAAAACTCGGTGAAGCCACTGGTGCTTTTGTTCAAATGTTAGAAGGAACAGGGGTAATGTCAGTAGAGGAGTTTAATGCTGCTCTAGCTGCTTGCGCCACTGAGGAAGAGAAACAAGCATTAATGCTTGAAGTATCACAAAAAGCAATGGGAGATGCGGGGAAAGCATTTGATGAAGCTACCGCAAAACTCCAGGAACAAAGACAGGCTCAATTAGAGATGGAAACCGCATTAGCTGATGTCGGTGCTGCTGTAGCTCCAGTAGTAACAGAGTTTATGAGATTTGCTAGTGATGCGTTGGGAGCTTGTGTTCCTTATTTATCAGATATTGCTAATAATTTAGCTCCTACTTTAGCTAATGTTCTAACTACTGTTGCTAGTGCTTTGGCTGATGCTTTCAATTGGGCATCACAACATAAGGCATTAATGATAACTATGGCTACTGTTATAGCTGTTATCACTACTGCTATTACTTTATATAATGTTGTAGCTGCTGTTAAAGCTGCTATGGCTGTTGCTGAAGTTACAACTGTATGGGGTTTAGTTGCCGCATATACCGCACAAGCCATAGCTGTGGCTGCTGCTTTAGCTCCTTATCTATTAATTGCTGCTGCTATTGCCGCAGTTATTGCTATTATTGTAATATGCGTAAAGCATTGGGATGAAATTAAAGCTAAAGTATTAGAAGTAGCTGAAAAGATTAAAGCTAAAGTTAAAGAAATGAAAGAAAAAGTTGTTAATTTCTTCACTGAATTAGGTAATAAAATTAAAGAAAAAGTAGAAGAAATGAAAGCCAAAGTAGTAGAAAAATTTGAAGCAATTAAATCTAATATTACTGAAAAAATACAAGCCGCAAAACAAGCAGTAGTAGATAAATTTAATGAAATTAAGCAGAATATACAAGATAAAATTGAAGCAGCTAAACAGATTGTAGTAACTATTGTTACTGCTATTTATCAAGCTTTTAAATCTTATTTTGAATTAGTTAAATCTATTGTTACTACTGTATTCGGTGCTGTATATGACAATATTAAAAGTAAAATCGAATTAGCTAAAACTATTATTTCTAATGTATTAGGCGCAATTAAAAATATCTTTAGTGGTGATTTAAATGCTGCTAAACAAAATGTAATGAATATCTTTAACGCAATTAAGGATCATATTGAAAATAAGATTAATGAAGCTAAAGATAAAGTTGATGCTGCTATACAAAAAGTTAAGGATATTATGAACTTTAGCTGGAGTTTGCCTAAACCTAAAATTCCTAAATTTAATGTAAGTGGTGGTAAGGCTCCCTGGGGATTTATGGGGAAAGGTTCTTTACCTAAAATTAGTATTACTTGGATGGCACGCGGTGGTGTATTTGATGCTGCTACGCTCTTTGGCTTTGGTAATGGCCAATTAGGCGGTTTAGGTGAAGATGGTGCCGAAGCTGTTGTGCCTTTAGAGAAAAATTTAGGATGGCTTGATAAACTCGCTTCTATGTTAGATGAAAGAATGAGCGGTGGCTCTCCTACTCTTATACTCCAGGTGGATGGCAAGACATTCGGTGAAGTGTCAATTGATAATATTAATAAGATTACCAGACAGACAGGTAATCTACCATTAATTTTAGCATAAGGGGGTGAATAGATATGGCTTACTTAAAAATTAATGATAATGATTATTCTAACCTTGTTAAAGAGTTAGTTATTAAGAAATCAGTTAATTATAACGCACAAACTAATGCGGCTGGTGATACTGTAGTAGATTATATTAACTCAAAAAGAAATATTAGCGTTAAATTCATTCCTATGAATGCTGATGATATGGTAAGACTTCAAACTGATTTAGATAAGTTTAGTGTATCTATTACCTTCTTAAATCCGCAAACTAATTTATTAGCTGAAAATGTGCCTTGTATCATTCCAAATAATGATGCTGATTATTATACAATTCAATCTAATAGAGTTCTTTATAAAGAGTTCTCATTAGAATTTATTGAGCTATAAGGAGATTAATATATGATAAACACGAAACCTTGTTTTACAGAAATGATTAATTCTCCAGTTAGAAAAGTAACAGCAAGGGTAGAACTCCATGAGGGTTCTACCCTGCTCAATGTATTTTGCTATAGAGATAGATTAAAAAGTTTTACAGTAGAAAGAATTGGAGAAGAAAATAAATTCTTCGGCTATGGAATATGCCAGAAGTTAAATGTTAAGTTATTAGATCCAGATAGAGAGCTAAACATAACTACAGCTAATACTTTAGAAGTTGAATTTGGTAGCGATTGTGAATATGAATATCCATTTCCATATTTTAGAGTAACTGAAGTTCATAGAGATGAAAATACTAATGAAGCTTCTATAACTGCTTATGATGCTATCTATTTCGCTTCTGAGCATAAAGTTGAAGAATTAAATCTATATAGTGATTATACTATTAGAGATTTTGCGGAAGCCTGTGCTGTTATACTCGGTTTGCCACTCCGCATAGATGCGGCCGCAGAATATGTATTTAGTAGATTATATCCAAATGGAGCAAATTTTGAAGGAACTGAAAATTTAAGAGAAGCTCTTAATGATGTTGCGGAGGCTACCCAAACTATTTATTACATTAATAAAGATTGGGAATTAGTATTTAAGAGATTAGATATAGCTGGTGCTCCCGTAGCAGAAATCACAAAAGATAAATATTTTACTTTAAATAGTAAGACTAACAGAAGATTAACTTCAGTATGCCATGCTACAGAGTTAGGTGATAATGTAATTGCGGAAGGAACAGAACAAGGGACTACACAATATATTAGAGATAACGCTTTCTGGGAAATGCGTGAAGATATTGGTGTAATTGTAGAAGATGCCCTGGCCGCAGTTTATGGCTTAACTATTAATCAATTTGAATGCTCCTGGAGAGGTAATTTCTTATTAGAGATCGGTGATAAATTTGCTATGACAACAAAAGATGATGATGTTGTTATTAGCTATTTATTAAATGATACTATTACCTATAATGGCTTCTATTCACAGAAAACCAAATGGAGCTATACTGATTCAGCGGAAACTCCTGCGAATCCTTCTACATTGGGAGAAGCATTAAAACAAACTTACGCACGAGTTGATAAAGTTAATAAAGAGATTGAATTAGTGGCAAGTGATGTAAGTGCTAATAGTAGTGCCATTGCCGCAATTAAAATTGATACTGGTAGTATTACAACTTCAGTTTCTAATATACAAAAGAATTTAACTGATTCCGTAAATAATATTAATAAACAATTTGATGATTTAGATAAATCACTTCAAGATGCGGCTGATGCGGATGATAAACGCTTTGAAGAGATT
>JAEIGA010012126.1_pt1 | contig 13076 bp, 13 predicted proteins | sample 9270691 | NCBI WGS metagenome assembly JAEIGA01 (sample SAMN17057246, study PRJNA624740) | gut metagenome | biome: biome; isolation source: fecal sample | host: Bos grunniens | place: China: Xizang | collected 2019 | reverse complement strand
TTTACTATTTCGTTTTTTTATGAAAGGTTTTTATCTTTAACCTACGTTGCTTACGCTTTTATGGGAATTAGGGTTTGCGTTGCCTTTTTAATTTTAAGCGCCGGAATAAAAATGCTAAAAAAACTTAAGAAAAACGTTTTTAATATAATTATTTTCTCTGTGGTAACCTTGCTAATGGTTTTTTTAACCGTTTTTTATTATAATTTCTCTACAATACTTTATATCTTAGCAGGTGGCATTATTGGACTTGTCGTTTATTTAATTTGTTCGATTTCAAAAAAGCAAAAAAACAAACATACTTGCAATAATAATTCCTCTCAAAATACCGATAAGGAGGGGGATAAATAATGGAACTTTTACATTTATTTTTAACCTTCCTAAAAATCGGCGCAGTATCCTTTGGCGGTGGATATGGCATGATTCCACTTATTCAAGAAGAGGTTATTGCTAATGGTTGGATGACTACCAACGAATTTCTAAACTTTATTGCCGTTGCAGAATCTACACCTGGTCCTATTGCTGTGAATATGGCAACTTTTATCGGTGCTGGTCAATTTGGCTTTGCTGGTGCTCTACTAGCAACCTTGGGTGTTATTTTACCCGCTTTTTTAATTATTTTGCTTGTAGTCACCCTTGTTTCTAGTCTATTAAAATTTGCTGGTGTTAAGGCTTTTCTTCATGGAATTAGGCCAGTTGTTGTTGGGCTTATCGTGTCTACTGGAATATTGCTAGTGATAACGGTTATAATCAACGTTTCTCATTTTGGCGACCCAATTTCTTTCGATTGGAGAGCATTACTGAATTTTGCAGTCTGCATTATAGTTCATCTTCTATACAAAAAAATTAGAAAAAAGACCTTTCCTACAATTTTGCTTATCTTGCTTTGTGCGACACTTGGAATAGTTTTATATGGTCCACTTGGTTTTATTTAGACGATAATATTAATAAATAATATATATTATAATTAATAATTATTATTTTTGTTTGACAAAAACAAAGCGTGGTATTATAATTTAACTATAAAAGAGGTAAAAAATATGTTATTTACAAAAAATGTCTATTATTTTTATTATTATTTTAGTTAAAAGGTAAACGTAGACATTTGGCGTAGTAAATTATAATTTATTAATATCTAACCGCCAAAATATTTGGCGGTTTTTTTAGGAAGTGTTTATGCTAGATTATATAATTTTAGGTTTGTATGCAATTGGTATGATTGCAATTGCGTTTTATACAAGAAATCGTTCTAAATCCGTTAACGATTTCTTATTTGCAGGAAAAAAAGGGCTTAATGGTTGGATGAGTGCTTTTTCTTATGGCACTACGTATTTTTCTGCGGTAATTTTTATTGGATACGCAGGTCAATTTGGCGCTAAGTTTCAACTCGCTGCGGTTTGGATTGGTATAGGAAATGCTATATTTGGTGCTTTAGTTGCTTGGAAACTTCTTGCAAAAAGAACAAAAAATATGACGCAAAGACTTTCAGCAAAAACTATGCCTGATTTTTTTGAAAAAAGATACGAATCGCCAAGGCTTAAAACTGTTTCTGCGATAATAATATTTTTATTCTTAATTCCTTATTCTGCGTCGGTTTATAACGGACTATCGAGTATGTTTGAAATAGTTTTTGGTATTCCCGGCTGGATTGTTATGATTTGTCTTGCGGTTTTAACCGCTTTATACCTATTTTTTGGCGGATATTTTGCAACTTCACTTTCAGACTTTATTCAAGGAATCATTATGCTTGTCGGTGTAATACTTATGGTCGTTTTCTTTTTAAGAAGTGAACAAGTAGCTTTCGACTTATCTAATTTAAATTGGTTCACACCTGGTTTTGAAGGTGGTATCTTTGGCAGTACAGTTTCCTTAATTTCGCTAATAATATTAACTTCCTTAGGTGTTTATGGTTTGCCTCAAACGGTTCATAAATACTATGCAATTAGAGATAAGAAGGCTATCAATCAAGGTATGATTATTAGCACGATTTTCGCCTTAATAATTGGTTTTGGCGCTTATTTTGTTGGTGGTTTATCTTCCAAGTTCTTTACGCCTGAAAGCGTTGGGGGATACGATTATTTAATTCCTAATATGCTAAAAATTGTTATTCCTGCCGGTCTTATGGGGTTGATTGTAGTTTTACTTTTATCTGCAAGTATGTCAACACTTGCGTCTGTTTCTTTGTCAAGTGCAAGCGTTATGGCAATTGATATCTATAAAAATAAAATCAATAAAAAAGCAAACGACAAAAAAGTTAGTTGGACAATGAGAATTTCTTGCTTAGTTTTCGTTGCTATTTCTTTGATTTTAGCAATTTTGAATACGTTTTTTAATATTTCCGCAATCGCTTATTTAATGGGAATTTCTTGGGGAACACTTTCCGGTTGCTTTATTGGTCCTTTCGTTGGTGGCCTTATTTCTAAAAAAACAACTAAGGCAGCTGCTTGGGTTTCTATGATTGGTTCTTTGGTAATAACTATCGTTTTAATTTTTGTTTTAGGTTATGCAAAACTTTCGGTAGGTAATTTGCCAGTTTCTTTTGGCTCTTTACTGCAACAAGGCTTGACAATGTCGCCGTTTATTGGCGTTATTTGTATGGTTTATTCAATACTTTCAACAATAATTGTTAGCATATTTACTAAAAAACCTAGCCAAGAGGCTATAAAAAATGCTTTTGAAAAACAAATAGAAAACGTTATAGAATAAAATTTATTCTACTAAGGAGAATATAATGATTTGGTCAAAAGAGGAAACTCTTTCAAGAGTAGAAATTGAAAAAATTCAATTAGAAAGACTAAAAGAAACGGTAAATAGAGTATATGCAAAAGTTCCTGCATATAGAAAAAAGATGGATGATGCTGGCGTAAAACCAGAAGATATACTTTGTTTAAGCGACCTTGCTAAACTTCCTTTTGTTACAAAACAAGACTTAAGGGATAATTATCCTTTTGGTCTTTTTGCCACACCAAAGTCAGAACTTGTTAGAATTCACGCAAGTAGCGGAACAACTGGTAAACCAACCGTTGTTGGTTATACTAAAGCCGATTTACAAATGTGGACTGAGTGTGTTTCTAGAATTGCTTGCATGGGTGGCGCAACAAAAGAAGATATTGCACAAATTTGCTTTGGTTATGGAATGTTTACCGGTGCATTAGGTCTTCATTATGGTTTAGAAAATATTGGCGCAACAATAGTTCCATCTTCAACTGGAAATTCTGAAAAACAAATAATGTATATGAAAGACTTCCAAACCACTTTGCTTGTTGCAACACCTTCATATGCGCTTAGATTAGCAGAGGTTGCTAGAGAAATGGGAGTTGACGTTCAAAAGGAATTAAACGTTAAAATAGGACTAGTTGGTAGCGAACTTTTAACAGATGCTATGCGTGCGGAAATGCATAAATATTGGGGCGAAGATATGCTTGTAACTTCCAATTATGGTATGAGTGAACTTATGGGACCTGGCGTTTCTGGTGAATGCCAATATTTAGACGGCATGCACATTAACGAAGATTATTTTATTCCAGAAATTATCAACCCAGAAACAGGTGAAGTGCTAAAAGCTGGTGAGAAAGGTGAACTTGTTATAACTTGTATTAAAAAAGAGGGGCTTCCACTTATAAGATACAGAACCAAGGATATTACCTCTCTAAATTACGAACCTTGCAAATGCGGTAGAACGTTTTGTAGAATGGCAAATCTTCAAGGAAGAAGTGACGATATGTTAAAAATTAGGGGTGTAAACGTATTCCCTAGTCAAATAGAAGAAGTAATTTTAAGTTTTGCTGAACTTGGTCCACACTATGAAATCGTGGTTACTAGAGAGGGGTATAACGATAAAATTGCGGTTAGGGTAGAATTATTAAAGTCTACTGATTCATTTACGGAATTACAAACGATTGCAGACAAGGTTAGAAACAAACTTCGTGTTGTTTTAGGACTTGACGCAAAAGTTCAATTAGAATCGCCAAACACACTTCAAAGATTTGAAGGAAAAGCAAAAAGAGTTAAAGATTTAAGGAGTAAATAATGGAAAAAATTATAATGCTTGGTAATGAAGCAATTGCAAGAGGCGCATACGAAGCCGGTGTTAAAGTGTCAAGCGCATATCCAGGAACACCAAGTACGGAAATTAGTGAATTTTTAGTTAAATACAAAGACGTTTACGTAGAATGGGCGCCAAATGAAAAAGTTGCAACAGAAGTTATGATTGGAGCATCTTATTCGGGTGTTAGAAGCCTTGCGTGTATGAAACACGTAGGTCTTAACGTAGCCTCAGACCCACTATATACTTTTTCTTATACAGGAGTAAATGGTGGTGCGGTTATAGTTGTTGCAGATGACCCAGGTTTAGCAAGTTCCCAAAACGAACAGGATACTAGATTTATTGCAAGGTCTGCACATATTCCGCTAATCGAACCATCAGATAGCCAAGAAGCAATTGATTTTATTAAATTTGCTTATGAAATTAGTGAAAAATACGATACACCTGTAATTTTTAGAACAACTACAAAACTTTCACATTCACAAAGCATAGTTAATTTAGGTGAAAGAAAGGAAGTAGAAGATAAGCCATACAATCGTGATGCAACTAAATACGTTATGATGCCTGCTTCGGCAAAGGGTAGACACGTTGTTGTTGAAAATAGAGAAAAACAACTTCAAGTAGATTCTTCTAATTTTTCTATAAATAAAGTTGAATACAATGATAAAAATGTAGGTTTTATAACAAGTGGAATTCCTTATCAATACGTTAAGGAGGCTTATCCTAATGCAAGTGTGTTAAAGTTAGGTATGATTAATCCGCTTCCAAAAAAACTTATCGAAGACTTTGCAAAAAACGTAAAGACTTTATACGTTGTTGAAGAGTTAGAACCAGTTATTGAAGAACAAATTAAATCTTGGGGAATTAAAGTAATCGGCAAAGAAATATTTACACTTCAAGGAGAATATAGTGCAAATCTAATTAAAAACGCTATAGAAAAGACAGAGGATAATTGCAAAAAATCATTAGACGTTGCTAATCGTCCACCTATATTGTGCCCAGGTTGCCCACATAGAAGTGTGTTTTCTGTGCTTAACAAACTTAAAATACATGCTTCAGGAGATATTGGGTGTTATACACTTGGTGCGGTTGCACCACTAGGTGTTATAGATACAACACTTTGTATGGGCGCAAGTATTTCAATGCTTCACGGAATGGAAAAGGCAAAGGGCAAGGATTTTATTAAAAATTGGGTAGCGGTTATTGGAGACTCTACGTTTTTACATACTGGCATTAATTCGCTTATTAATATGGTCTACAATAAATCAACAGGTACTGTTATAATTCTCGACAATAGAACAACTGGTATGACTGGACATCAAGAGCATGCGGCAACTGGAAAAACTTTGTCTGGCGATACTACGAATGCTATTGACCTTGCGGTTTTATGTAAGGCGGTTGGCGTTTCAAACGTTATAGAGGTTAACGCATTTGACACTTCTGAATTAGAAAAAATTATTAAAAATAGTGTTTCTGGTGATACGTTAACAGTCATAATAGCAAAAGCACCTTGTGCACTATTAAAGGGACAAGTTTTCCCATATAAATGCATTATAAATAAGGAAAATTGCAAAAAGTGCGGAATGTGCTTAAAAATAGGTTGTCCTGCTATTAGCAAAAATGACGACGGCACAATTTGTATTGATTACAATATGTGTAACGGATGTGGTCTTTGCAAAAATTACTGCGTGTTCAATGCGATAGAAAAGGTGGAAAAATAACATGAAAAATATGAATATAATGGTTGTAGGCGTAGGTGGACAAGGTACGCTTTTAACAAGTAGAATTATTGGAAAAACAGCGCTTAGTGCAGGGTATGACGTAAAACTTTCAGAAGTGCACGGAATGGCACAAAGAGGAGGAAGTGTTGTTACGTTTATTCGTTATGGCGAAGTTGTTAGAGAACCTGTTGTAGAAGAAGGTCAAGCAGACGTTATAATTGCTTTTGAAAGACTAGAAGCGCTTAGATATTCTAATTATCTTAAAAAAGACGGAATAATGGTTGTTAACGATTGCAGAATTAATCCTATGACAGTTGTGACCGGAGCAAAAACATATCCTGAAGGGATTATTGATGAATTAAAGAAAAACCATAAGATATATACGTTAGATGGCGGAAAAATTGCTAATGAACTTGGAAACAACAAAGTTCTTAACTGCGTTATTCTTGGCTTAGCAGCAAAGCATATTGGTTTTAAGGAAGAAGAATGGATTTCCGTTATAGAAAAAACCGTTCCACCTAAGACGATAGATATTAATGTAAAAGCATTTACAAAAGGATATAACTATTAAATTGTTTGAATTTTTGGAGAAATAAAAATGATTTGGAATAAAGAAATTGAGTGTATGTCTAGAGATGAAATGACGGCACTTCAAAGCAAAAAACTTGTAAAACTTGTTAATTACGTTTACGACAACGTTCCATTTTATCGCAAAAAAATGGAAAAAGTTGGTCTTCTACCAGAAGATATTAAATCCATTGAAGATATCGTAAAACTTCCATTTACCACAAAAGATGATTTAAGAGATAATTATCCTTTCGGTTTATTTGCAAGACCTCAAAAGGATATTGTTAGAATTCATGCAAGTAGTGGTACGACCGGCAAGGCAACGGTTGTAGGTTATACTAGAAACGACCTAGAATCTTGGTCGGAATGTGGCGCAAGATGTTTTTCTATGGCAGGTGTAACTGATGAAGATATTATTCAAGTTGCATACGGCTACGGCTTATTTACAGGTGGACTTGGTGCACATGATGCTGTAACAAAAATTGGTGCTATGGTTGTTCCAATGAGTACCGGCAACTCTAAAAAACTAATAACAATGATGAACGATTTTGGCGCTACGGCAATTGCGTGTACACCATCATATTTACTACATTTAACTGAACTTTTAGAAGCGGAAAATTTAATAGGAAAAATTAAGCTTAAAAAGGCAATTTGTGGCGCTGAACCTTGGACAGAGAAAATGAGAAATGATATAGAGTCAAGGTTACATATAAAAGCCTACGATATTTATGGCCTTAGTGAAGTTATGGGACCAGGTGTTGCTTGTGATTGTGATTATCACAAAGGTTTACACGTTTGTGAAGACCATTTTTATCCAGAAATATTAGATTCTAAAACTTTATTGCCTGTTCCTGAGGGAGAAACAGGTGAACTTGTATTTACGACGCTATCTAAAGAGGGTTTGCCATTAATAAGATATAGGACAAAAGACTTAACTTCAATTTCATACGAAAAGTGCGAATGCGGAAGAACAAGTCCAAGATTATCTAGGTTTAAGGGCAGAGTTGACGATATGTTAATTATTAGAGGTGTTAACGTATTCCCAAGTCAAATTGAAGCAGCGCTAGTTGACGTTGAAGAAGTATCGCCTCACTACTTTTTAACGGTAGATAGAATAAATAATTTAGATACAATGGAAATTAAAATTGAGTTAAAACCAGAGTATTATACTGATGAAATTAAGGGAATAGAAAAGGTTGCATTAAAGGTTTCACACGTAATTAACCAAGCGCTAGGCCTAAATGCAAAAATTAAGATTGTTGAACCAAATTCTCTCGCAAGAAGCGAAGGAAAAGCAGTTCACGTTATTGATAATCGCAAATTATATTAAAAGGGGGAAAAGTTATGTTTGCAAAACAATTATCAGTTTTTATTGAAAATAGACAAGGTAGATTAGGCGAAGTATTAAACGTTCTTAAAAAAGAAAAGGTTAATATACTTTCTTTAAGTCTAGCAGATACAACTGAATATGGTTTGCTTAGGCTAATTGTTGACAAGCCAGAATATGGAAAGGAAAAACTTTCTAAAGAAGGCTTTTCTACTCTTCTTACAGACGTATTTGTAATAAGAATTCCACACAAAGCAGGAAGTTTACAGGAATTATTAGAATCGTTCAGCGACACAGATATTAACATAGAATATATGTATGGTCTATCTCTTGATGGAGATAAGGCTTCTGTTGTTCTTAAGGCATCAAATACAGCAAAAGCACAAGAAATATTAAACAATAAAGGCATTAAAACTCTTACAATAGAGGAAATTAAAACTATTTAGTATGATTATTGATTTTCACACGCATATTTTCCCAGAAAAAATTGCACAAAAAACTATAGATGCGCTTGCTGTGTCTTCATCATCAACGCCTTATACAAATGGTACAACGTCTGGAATTATTTCTCATATGGAAAAATCTGGAGTAGACGTTTCTGTTTCGCTCCCAGTTCTAACAAAACCAACCCAATTTGACAGCGTTGTTGCCTTTGCTATGGAAGTAAATGAGATGTTTAAAGATAAAGAAAGAAAAATTATTTCTTTTGCAGGAATTCATCCAAAATGTGAAGATATTAAAGGCAAAATGGCTTTAATAAAAAAACGTGGGTTTTTAGGTGTTAAAATTCATCCAGACTATCAAGACACGTATATTGACGACCAAGGTTATATTGATATTCTTAACGAAGCAAAAACAAACGACTTAATTGTGGTTACTCACTCTGGTGTAGATGATGGGTATAAGGGAAAGCCTGTAAAATGTCCACCAAAACTTGTAAGTAAGGTTATCGACAAAACGGGGCATAAAAAGTTTGTTCTTGCTCATTACGGCGGAAATAGACTTTATGATGACGTATTAAAATATATTTGTGGAAAAGACGTTTATATTGATACGGCATACACTTTTCCACATATTGAAGAACGTTATTTTAGAGAAATATTAAAAAGGCACGGAGAAGATAGAATTCTATTTGCAACCGATTCGCCTTGGCAAGATATGAAAAATAATATTTGTGCATTAAAATCGTTTAATCTAGGCAAGGAAATAGAAGATAAAATATTTTATAAAAACGCATTAAAATTATTAAATTTATAGGATAAATTATGGATATTAATCAAAAAATGTATGACCTTGGTAATAAAAGGTCGGTAATTAGAGAACTATTTGAATATGGCAAAAAGCGTTCCAAAGAAATTGGCGAAGAAAACGTTTTTGATTTTAGTTTAGGCAATCCTAGCGTAGAGCCACCAAAATCAGTTGAAAATGCTATACTTGAGATATTAAAAACAAATAGTTCGATTTCGGTGCACGGATATACGTCTGCACCAGGTGATATAAGCGTTAGAGAGGCTATTGCAAATAACATAAATAAAAAGTTTAACGCAGGTGTTAGCGCAAACAATATATATATGACTTGTGGAGCAGCGGCTTCCTTGACGATTTCTCTAAAAGCATTATTAAATAAAGATGAGGAATGCATAGTTTTTGCGCCTTACTTTACAGAATATAAAGTTTTTATTGAAAACGCAGGTGGAAATCTTGTCAAATCAATGCCATTAAAGGATACGTTTCAAGTTGATATCGTAGATTTTGAAAATAAAATCACAGAAAAAACAAAGGCAGTTATAATCAACTCGCCAAATAACCCAAGTGGTGTAGTTTATACAGAGCAAACTATCAAAGACATTGTTAACGTTATAGAAAAAGCAAATAAAAAATATAATAAAACTATCTACATAATTTGCGACGAGCCTTATCGTGAACTTGTTTATGGAGACGTTAAAGTTCCATATTTAATGAATTATTATGATAATACGATAATTTGTTATTCTTATTCTAAATCTTTATCACTTCCTGGTGAAAGAATAGGTTATATCGCAGTAAATCCAAAGGCTAAAAATTCTAACGATATATATCTTGCAGTTTGTGGCGCAGGTAGGTCTTTAGGATACGTGTGTGCGCCAAGTTTGTTTCAAAAGGTTATAGGTAAAAATATCGATACAGCTTGCGACGTTTCTAAATACAAAGATAATAGGGATTTGTTGCTTACAAACTTACAAAAATTAGGGTATAATTGCGTTAAGCCAGATGGTGCTTTTTACTTGTTTGTAAAAGCATTTGAAGAAGATGCTAATAAGTTTTGTGAAAGGGCAAAAAAGCACGAACTTTTACTTGTCCCTTGTGACGACTTTGGCGTAGAAGGTTACGTGAGAATATCATATTGTGTTCCTAAAGAAAGAATAATCGCGTCAATTCCAGCTTTTGAAAAATTAGCAAAAGAATATAAATGATAATTAAAAACAAATAAAAAAACGGCAATTTTGCCGTTTTTTTTGTATATAAATTTAATTTTAATCAATAATACTTATATGAGAAAAATTATTGATTTTAGCCTATATAAACCACTTTCAGAAAAAGAAACTTTTGTAAAAGTTATTATGGATAGGGGAAGTAAAAATGAAAAATGAAAAAAATTTTAATAATGACAATTACTTAAAATACGTTCACCTAATTTCTCCAAAGACTAATGAAATTAGAACGTTATTTCGTGCTTTTTGGGTGGGTGGTTTAATTTGTTGTATAGGACAAACGTTTAGACTTGTCTTAGAAACTTATCTATCACTTAGCGGTGATGAACTTGCTTCTTACGTTTCTATGATTATGATTTTTTTAGGCGCTTTTCTAACTGGGCTTGGCATATATGATAGAATTGGAAAATATGCGGGCGGTGGTTCTATTGTGCCAATAACAGGGTTTGCAAATTCTATTGTTTCACCAGCGATGGAATTTAAGACAGAAGGCTTTATTTACGGTCTTGCGGCGAAAATGTTTGTTATTTCTGGCCCAATTATTGTCTTTGGCGTTGCAAGTAGCGTACTAGTAGGGCTTGTTTACTATCTAATTTATTTTATTTTTTAAGATAAAAAAGTTAGACAAAACGTCCACCATTATTTTTATTTTATATTATAAAGTTTTTATTAATTTATCATAAATATTATTATAATTTAAAAAGTGGTGAACTCAATAGTTCACCACTTTTTGTATATTATTTTTTATCTAGCAAATAATATTTTTTATGAAGCAAACGTTAATATTTAAAAGTAAACCTGTTATTACGGGTTATTATTCTATTGGTGGTCCAAAAGAAAGCAATGGAGTAATAGCGAAATATTTAGATAAAAAATTATCAACCGATACAATTGATGAAAAATCTTTTGAAAAGGCAGAATCAAAAATGATTTATATGGCAATTAACGGCGCAATAGAAAAGGCAAACAAAAAAGACCAAGAAATTAATGCCGTAATTGCCGGTGATTTAGTCAATCAAATTATATGCTCGTCATTTGCAGTAAGAAATCTAAAAGTTCCGTTTTTAGGGATATATAATGCCTGCGCAACCTTTGCAGAAGGCATAGCGATAGGCTCTACCTTTTTAGAAGCCAATCAAATGGAAAATATTGTTTGTGCGTCTTGTAGCCATTTTTCTACCGCAGAAAGACAATATAGGTATCCGCTAGAGTTAGGTTCAACAAGGCCGCCGCTTTCACAATGGACGGTAACTGGTGCCGGTGCACTTGTAATATCAAAAAAAGGCGACGGACCAAGAATAACTTCTTCTACAATAGGTAAGGTTATTGACTTTGGTATAACGGATGCAAATAATATGGGTGCCGCTATGGCGCCAGCAGCGGCAGATACAATTTGTGCGCATTTTAAGGAAATGGACGTTTCACCAAACTACTACGATTTAATTATAACGGGCGATTTGGGAACTTTTGGTTCTAGAATACTTAAAGATTTAGTCTGGGAAAAGGGTTATGATATTGAAAATCAGCACGTTGATTGTGGTGAATTAGTTTTTAATATCAACGAAAAAGAATATCAAGGGGCAAGTGGGGCTGGTTGTAGTTCTATGGTGTTTTGTTCATATTTAATTGATAAATTAATTAGGGGAAAGGTAAAAAAAGTATTGCTTGTTTGCACGGGCGCATTACTTTCGTCGCTTTCTTCTCAGCAAGGGGAAAGTATTCCAAGTATTGCACATGCAGTATCGATTGAGGCATAGGAGGTTGTATGGACATATTTTTAACTTACGTTAAAGTTTTTTTAGTTGGTGGTAGCATTTGCACTATAGCGCAACTTTTAATAAATTATACTAAAATAACTGCTGGGAAAATACTAGTTTATTTTCTTCTTGCAGGTGTCTTTTTAGAAGCAATAGGCGTTTATCAATATTTAGTTGACTTTGCAGGCGCAGGGGCAACCGTGCCTATTAGCGGATTTGGATATTTGCTTGCAAACGGTGCAATTAAAGGCGCAAAGGAAAGTTTGTTTAAGGCAATTACTGGTGGAATAACGGCTGCTAGTATGGGAATTTCTAGCGCAATCGTTTTTGGGTATATTTTTGCTTTGATTTTTAGGTCAAAATCTAAAAAGAACTAAATAGTTATAAAAAAATTTCAGTAATAATATAATTTAATATGATAGAATGTTCTAATCAAAATTATGGATATAAAAAACGCAAAAAACCTTTGCGTTTTTTTAAGCTTATTTTTATATTATCTATAATTTTTTTCGTATGGTATTATTATTCAAACGTGGTAACTAAGCAAATTATTGCAATATGTGAAAATTATAGTAAAATTTACGCTACAAAATCTGTTAATAGTGCTGTGTTAGAAAATCTTTCATATAAAATAAACTATACTGATTTAATTACGATAGAAAAAAATTCTAGCGGTGATATTTCATTAATGAGTGCTAACGTTTATAAAATAAATCATATAAGCAGAGAAATAGAAAAAAGCACCTTTGATAAACTAGATACTTATACTAAAAACGGATACGACATACCTTTGTTTGCTTTTTCTGGTATAAATATTTTTTCTGGATACGGACCTAAGGTAAAGTTTAACGCAGTTTCACTTGGAAACGTAAAATGCGAGTTTGTATCTGATTTTGTTGGTGTTGGAATTAATCAAACTATTCATAAAATATACATAGAAATCTCTTCCACGGTATTTATAAATTTTATTGGTGCAAATAAAGAAAACACAACGACAACTAAAGTTATGATTTGTGAATCAATTATTGTTGGAAAGGTTCCAGACACCTATCTTTCTGGAAAATTATTTAACAACTAAAATGATGGAGATTTATTATAAATTCTTGACATATTATTCTAAATATATTATAATTTGTTTGTATTTTTTATATATAAATTATAAAGACGTTGATGAAAAGAGACGCATTTTTA
>JAEIGA010012125.1_pt1 | contig 13077 bp, 24 predicted proteins | sample 9270691 | NCBI WGS metagenome assembly JAEIGA01 (sample SAMN17057246, study PRJNA624740) | gut metagenome | biome: biome; isolation source: fecal sample | host: Bos grunniens | place: China: Xizang | collected 2019 | reverse complement strand
GTTACGTCTTTATCATATATATCATATTGACAATAATATTTAACTAAACACCAAAATTCCATAATACTATCCCCTTTTAATTATTTTTACATACATGAACTATTAATGTTATCCATACCGCTGTCACTAATAAAAAGAACGCCAACATCTTATCTACCATTCCATAATTCGTTTAAGTTATCTCCGTCTGGATCGAAGTATTCTGGTTTATATTTTTTATCTTGCTCTACTCCACCTAATATTGATATTATATTAGCTGTTTTTTGCTCACAAGATTGTCCACCGAATCCATCCATTGCATCTATACTATAGTTTCCATCTGCACCTACTGTTATTTCTATTCTTTTAGCCATATTAAACACTCTCCTTTTAATTTTATAATAAATTTAAACCATATTGATTTTTAAGAACGCTTAAATCATCATTAACTCTTTGATTTAGTGGAGTTTTAATTTCATACCTTATCATATAATCTCCACCATCTTCTATAAACTCTAACAGAGTTTCTTTGAACGTAAGTGTACCATACTTATCTATATCGAAATCTTCAATTTTTGATTTACCTTCAGTATATTTTATTAGAAGTTCTAATATTAAGATATCTTTTTGCATTAATAGATTCATTTTTGCCGTTTCATAATCATAATAGTATTTAACAGCCGTGTCTATTTCTCCGCCATTTGATATTATCGTTCTAACTGTAATATACATTAATTTGCTCCTTTCAAAATGAAAAATAAAAGAGGGCAAATTGCCCTCTGTATTATGCTTGTACTAATACTAATTTAACTTCTCCATTAACTGTTCTTTGTTCTTCAACAACCCAGTTGTTTAATTGCATTTGTTGTTTTATATGTCTTACTTGATATGCTTGTGCTATCTTATTCATTAATGCTTCTTGTCCTTTATCATTTATTCCTTCAAATCCACAGCAGAATGTATCTCCAACTAATTCTATACCTTTACCTTTAGTCCATCTCATACCAACTGCTGTTACTTTACCTTTGTTAGTTAACACGAAATCACAAGTGTCATGTCCCCAAGAGTTTCTTATAGTTTTAACATCTTTGTTTATACCTATTCCTAAATCATTTAAAGCTTGAACTAACATTCTTTCATTAACGTTTTTTCCTAATACATCGCTTTTAACTTGTTTCCATACTGACATGATAATCTCCTTTTCTTGTCCATTTAAGGACACCTCGTTTGACCTAATGGTGAGGCAACCACTTTATTTGTATAATTATAATATTAATTTTAGTTATTGTATTTATCTAATAAATTTTCAAATATTGCTTTTCTTCTTTGTTTCGCAACTACCATAGCTACTTCTTTTGCGTCTTCTGGTAATACTCCAATCAATTCTGAATAATTACCCATTAGAAGATCTGGAATAACTTCATCATATAGTGTCTTTAACTCTAGTATAGTATCTAAATCGCCAAACGGCTCAATTATTTTCTCAATTTTTTCTAATAACACAACAATATCTTTAGCATCTTCTAACCCTAATTTTATCACTTGTTTAGCTTTTTCTTCTTTAGTTAAAGTCTTTGGTTCGACGACGTCTTCTACTATATCATCATCGTCGTCATCTATTTCTATATAACTCATATTAATCCTCCTCCCCATAATAACTATCTTCTGTGATATCTATATAGTCGGATATATTAAGAACTTCTCCTCCTGCATTATATACAGCATCAGCAAAAGCATTATCGAGTCCATTAAATATAGAGTTAGCTATATCTTCAGGCATTTTTAAATCTATAACTACACTATAAGTTCTCATAGTTTCCCTCCTTCTATATATTCTCCATTTTCATCAATATCTTGATAAACATAATTAGTTATTATAGTACCTTTTTTGTTCTTGATTGCATTATTAATTACTTTATCAAATAATTCTTCATTATAATCATCAGGAAGTCCTACGTCTATAATAATTCTTTTATAGATCATATAATCACCCTCTTAAAAATATTTATCAAAAGACTGTTTATCTATAGTATCTTTTAAATCAATTAATGTTTTATACATACTTTCATTCTCATAAACCATAAAAGATTTGATAGCATGATCTAATTCTGGAACAAAAAAACTAATTCTACAGTAGTCAACTTTGTATTTTTTAAAAAACAAATTTTCAATAATCCAACCATAAGCGACTTCTATAAAAGCACCATTTTTTGTATATATATCAATATAATAAGAATCAGTTACATCGTCATTATCATCATGAAATTCGACTCTCTCATATTCTTTATTATCAACTATCTCTAATAAACGTTGTACGTTCATACTCAATCTCCTTTTTGTCTTTATTTATTGTTAAGATAGTCTTTTAAAACATCTACTAGCATATCATCCATACGTTCATGTATTTGTTGTATTATCCATTCGTCATTAGCAACTCTATTAACAACTTGATTCTTAAATTCTTCAAAATGTTCATAGAACTCATCTTCATTTATCTTTTCATCAAACCCTGCTGCTACATTAGCAACAGAGTCTGAATCACTAAATATCCATTCAAATTCGTCTTGTATGAATCTTGCAAATAAATCATCCATAATTATTCCTCCTCTAAGAAATTTTCAACTAAAAATTTTCTTAAACAATCTTCACTACAAAATTTATCAAAAGTATAATCTTCTGCTAAATAATACTGATCCCAACCTGCCTCGTCTTTTAATGGTTCACCACATACGTGGCAACATTCAGGTTCATCTACTATTAAAATAGCTTCCCACTCTATATATTCATTTAATTCCTTCATATTTTTAAACTTTTCCATAACGAATCCTCCTTATACTATATCATCTATATCTATATCATCTATATTTATATCTTTTACAGTCGGCTTTTTAAGCACTTTATTAGAATATAAAGCTCTACCTTTAACCCAGTCTTCCAATTCATTTATAGTTTCTTTAGAAGATACAGATACAGGTATTATATCTTTTTTAGCTGCAAGTAAATCTTCTATAGTTATTTTATATTTTTTATTTTTGCTAGTTTTCATTTTAACATATGCTTTTCTTATAGCTGCTATAACTATTTGCTCTATTTCTGCTCCAGTATATTTATTTGTTTCTTTAGCTATTTGTCTTAATACTGTATCAGATACTTTATGACCTCTTTTAGCCAAGTGTAATTTAAATATTTCTGCTCTTTCTTCTGCATTTCCATAGTTAAAATACCAGATACAATCAAGTCTTCCTGCTCTTGTTAATTCTGGTGGTAAGTCTTTAACATTATTTGAAGTCATTACTGTATATATACCATTATCATTGTCTGCTAATAAGTTTAATACTTTACCAAATACCCTAGCTAAAGTACCACTATCTGAAGCATTTGATGATTTATAACCACCTAAAGCTTTTTCTACTTCGTCTATTAATAGTACACAAGGAGCTATTTGCTTTATAGTTTGTATTGCTTGATCTATATTTCTTTCTGATTCACCAACGAATTTGGATAATAATTTAGACATATCTAAAGTTATTAATGGTACATTTAAATCTTTTGCTATGGCTTCTGCCATCATAGATTTAGCCATTCCTGGCGCTGATAATGCTAAATAACCTTTAGGCATTGCAACACCATATTGTCTTGCTTCTGGATCAAAACAATATTTAGTTTCTTCATACCATTCTTTAAAGTTTTTATTTCCGCCTATTTCATCCATAGATATTCTAGGCTCTATAAATCCTAATACACTAGATTTCTTTATAACTTCAACTCTTTTATTTCTTATATAAGAGTCGTCTATTTTATCATATTTATAGAATGAATAATCAAGACATTCTATTATTTCAGTTCTATTAAATCCTATGAACTTATAAGAAAGGTCTTGATAATCATCTATCATTATATTTTTTACTGATGCATAAGTTTCAAGTAAATCTATTATCTCATCTTGTGTAGGGTTATCATAGTATACTACACTGAATAGATGTTTTATATCTTCAGGTATAGAAGGTTCAGAAGATACAAATATAAATGGCGCATATTTATTGTTTCTTAATTCAAATACGTCTTTAATCCATCTTCTGAAAGTTGGTCTATCAAAAGCGCTATCATAATCCATAAATAAGAAAGCACTTTTTTCTGTATCTGCTTTGTTTAATTGTTCTCTAACAAAATTTAATAACATAACAGGGTTGAATTGCACTGGCCCAAATTGTTCATCTTCAACTGCTGTTTTAACTATTGTTCCTTCTTTACTTATAGATAGTTTTTCTACTTTATCTAATTCATCTATTCTATATATAGTATCTATATCATTTGAATATAATAAGTTTAATAGAGTAGGCACTACTTCTTTCTCTAAATTAGTTCTTATTTGAATACAAGGTTTCTTTATAGCCATTAAATCTAATATTTGTTCTTGGAAGTTCATAAAATCATCTCCTTAAATTAATTTAGAGGCGATAATATGCGCCTCCATTCACTTTACCATATTAAATATCTATTTATATCTATTGTAGGGTTTGTACTAACTTTATTTAACTTATAGAATTTCTCTATGACAGTAGGGCTATTCCCCATAAGGAATGCTTCATAATAATTATCATAGTTATAGCTTGGTTTAAACTCAGGTGCAACAAAACCTTCAGGTATTTTATACTCTATATCTTTATGATTATTATCTATTCTAACTATTCTTGCATTAGACATATCTACCAATGCATATCCCATAGTGGATGATGTTGCTCCTACCAATTCTACATTTTTAATTTGTAATGTTATATCTTTATTTACACATACATCTATAATAAGTTTAGTTGTATCTCCATATTCATCTATATAATCAGTTAATTTTTTGCCGCAATATTCTCCTAATACATATTTGCTCACATAAGAGTTTCCAGCTACAGAGTTTTCTAATAGTCTATTTGCTGTACCTAATAATATTAAATCTTCTGTATATATATAGCATTTACAACTTATTTCATTTGTTTTTATTAACACATTTTCAGCTAAAGCATTTTCTTTAACTTGTTCAACTATATTATTGAATGCTTTCTTATAACAAGCAACATCTTTTATATTCTTTTTATCTATAATACAAGTTTGAATCATATCACTAGCAAATTCTTCATCAGACACATCTACATGTTGTAAATCTGTTCTATCAGGATAAGTTATATTAAAAACAAAAGTTACATTATTAGATTGGTCTAAAGCTATATTAGACGTGATATTAATTTTACCAGATCCAGATGATGTAAATGCATTATCAGAATATGATATAGGTAAACAACTTATATCCATAGAACGATTAGTCTTTGTATCTGCTAATGTATTTAGATTTATACCAATATTATCATCATTATACATATAATCTGTTTCTAAATATATATCGTTTTTCTTCTTGATTCTTTTAACTTTACATAGTGACATTTACAGCACCTCTCTCTTTACTACCATATTCAATATAATATATTAATTCATTATTAAATCCTAATCGTATACCTAATAAGTCTTTCATAGGATAGCCATTTAGTTTATGATATTTGTTGAAGTATTGTATATCCCAAATTCTTTGATTTCCAGAGCCTATGGAAGATAAAAAGCCGTCTTTGGCATCGTCTTGATATAATCTTTGCTCTTTTTTAAATGGTCCGTCTACAACCATATCTATGTTTTCTAATAAAGCAAACCATTTATTTTTATCTATTTTATTAGGAGTACTATATTCTTTATTAGAAATATCAAATTCATGTAATAATTCTCTATATGTGTACATCATTATATGAAACCCAGCTTGCTTAAGAAGTTTACAGAATGGTATAAGATAATCTATTTGAAAAGTTGGTTCTGCTCCTCCTAAAGTAATATATCTTTCATTCTCTGGAGTATTTTCTATTATCCAATTTGCTAATGATTCTACTTCACAAGCTCTTTCTGCTAAATTGCCATCCCAAAGTCTTTTGTTAAAACAGCCAGGGCAAGCATCTCCTCTCATTGCTCTGTCACAACCTAATAGAAATAGTTCTATACGTTTATTATTGTTAGGAGATGGCCCTGCTGTTTGTACATCAAATTTTATATCAAATACTTTAAGTCCTTTATCTGCATCAACATATTTCATATTTGGCCTCCTTATAATATTTCGTCATCTATACATTTAGATATTAAAATTTCTAATGGTGTATCATCATCCATCATTGTACGAATTTCTTTTGCAGTTTCTTCACTTATAATTTCATCATCTACGAATTCATCAATTCTTTCATCTAACCACTCAAATGTTTCATATTCTTTTTCAAATACTGTAAGCCAATATTCATAAGTGTCACTTGACCAAGTATGGCACACTTCTTCAAAATCTTCTGGATCTTCGTCTTCAGTATGGCTTATCCAGCCTATATACCCTTCTCCAGGCTCATAATATTCATGATAAATATCTACTCCTGGACATAATTCAATTAGTTTATATGTCCATTTATCGCAAGGATTCCATGCTGTATCAACACTCATATGAATTTGATCATCACATAAATCAACGTAACAATCTGAACCGTCCCATTTATTTCCCCAGTTTTCTATTCTCCAATAATAATCGTCTCCATTAAGTTTTTCTGGAATAGGCGCTAACAAATTGAAAGTAAATGCGACAACATCTGTTTCTTTATTATATCCTATATAATCTTTTGCTATAAGATTTATAATATCAGGATGACCTGTAATCGTTATATAATTGCAACAAATATTTGCCATTTTAATCCCTCCAAATAAAAATAGAGAGCCCAAATGGCCCTCTTATTCAATATCTAATTCAGCTCCACATTTACAACATTTAATAACTTCTGCGGATTCTCTAGCATAAGATACTTCTTGTCTAGGTGTATTAGCTACTACTTTTTTAATCATAAATACTTCTTCAGCTTTAAATAATCTATAGCCACATTCTTTGCAAGAAACATAATCATCGTAGAAAAACATATTATGCATCCTCCCTAATAGATTTTATTAATGTTTCTATATATTCAGGTGGCATTTTCTTAAAGTTACTATATAAATTATCTGTAGCCATTGCAACATAATAGCTTATATCATCTAAAGACCATTCATATTGTTCAAGCATTTCATATAGTATGCCAAGTTCTTTTGCATATTTTTCTTCATTTTCAGGAGTCCATGTGTCAGGCATATAAGAATCTCTGATAGTTTGGAAATATTCTTCTTCAGTATTGTCTCTATATAACTCTAAAGCTATACCAAATAAAGATGCAGCTTTTTTTAATGCATCTGATTGTGCACCTTTATATCCATTTATAGACTGAGTAGCTTGTGGACCATTTATTGCTTGTGAGCCTGTTGCCATTTTAGTTATATAAACTATATTGCCGTTTTCATCGGTCATTGGTACTGTTAATTTAACTAATACCCAAGCACTAGGTAATTGAGACAATTCTATATATCTTTTTCCTTCTGGATTTACTTTAACCATTTCCATGTTAGTATTCTTTTCAGTAAATGGATATTTAGGGTTCTCCATCTTAATTTGAGTAACTCCTGGTTCCATCCAATGGTCTATTATTTCAAATGACCACATATAACCAAATATATCATTAAGTCTATCTATACAGGTATTCTGAGTTATATAAGTTAATTCTGTTCCTCCAGATTTTCTTGTTTTTAATAGGCTGTCGTCAATTGCTTCTGAAAGTTGTAATTTGATTTTATTATCTAAACTTAATGGTTTCATAGGCACTCTCCTTAATTTATATTATCTCCATTATACCAACATACAGAAATATAATCGTCTATAAAACTGATCTTTTGTTTACGTACTATATCCATAGCATCAAAAACGTCTTCGGCCTCTATTTCTAGAGGCACTATCTTACCTTCTTCATTGTATACGGGAATTTTATATTTCATAATTAATAGCTTCCTAATTGAGTTTCAGTTTTTACTATTCCACTGAAAGTTATTAGCATATTCTTTTTATCTTGAAGTATTTTAATCATTTCATCATAGAAAGCTATTTGATTCTCTGCATATACTTGTATATCTAATAAGTTTGTATATTCTGTATCATCTGGATTAGATTTATATTCTATTAATCCTCTAATTGCATTAGCTTTTCTTTCTTCGCTATTAGAGCCTTTAGAACCTGCTTGTAAAGATACATAATTTATATGTTTTAATAATGGATTAAATTGTTGATCAGCATTAACTTTTCTAATTTTTAATTGAGATAATGCTAAATCTATTTCTGCTATTAAATATCTCATTTCTGCTGGAGTACTATCAGGATCTATATTCATTCCTTCAATTTTTTCTGTTATTTCAGCTTTAACAGCTTCCCATTCAGGAGTTGTGCATCCAGTTATACCTACCATTTCTTTCATTGCGTCTACTAATGGTTTAGCTTTATAATCTTCTTTATTAATAGGTTCATTTATTGGTTCTTCATCTTTAACTTCTTTCTTTTTACTAGATGATTTTTTTCTAGATGATTTTTTCTTAGGCGCTTCCTCCACTACTTCTTCTACAGGAACAGTTTCTACTACTGCTACATCTTCTTGTTCTTCCACTACGTCATTTTGTACTACTTCTGTCTCTACAGGTTTTGCTAATTCAGAAACAACTACTTCTACTTCTTCTTCTTGAACTTCTTCTACTACAATGTCTTCTACTATTGCATCTAAATCAATAGTTTTTTCAGGAGCAACTGGTCCTCTTTTCATGCTTGGTTTTTTTAATCCTGCTGGTTTTATTATCCCTTTCATATATACATCTCTCCTTTATTATAATATTTTATGAATTTATAATTTTTTTAATAATGTCAACAAAATTCATAAATACTACTGTTTTATTTGCTGACGCATCTAATTCATAAATTTTCATATTTAATTTATTTGTATAATTATTAAAGATTTCATTATTAATAAAAAAATCTAATACGTCTTTATGAATATTCTTTTGTTCTATGGAGTCAGCTGCTTGATTCACTAATCTAGATTGTCTACGTTCATTCCATATATCTTCGTCTATTGTAAATTTAATACAATGAATCTCTATATCGTTATTTTTTAATAAACTCATAACGGGTTGATTAATACTATATATATCTTCTGCCCCTAGCTTTTGCGCGTAACCTTGATATGCTAAAGACGATACTATATATCTATCTGATATAATTACACAGTCTTTTTCTTGCATTAATTCAATTATCTCTTTAGTATGGAAATAACGAGATTGGGCAAATAATTCAGCTTCTTCTTCAGGTGAGTTATTATTAGAAAGTATTCTTTCTCTAATCTTTTCACATTGTAAAGCAGATTGAGGTAAATAACTACCTGGTTCTCTAGTAAAGTAAAAACATTTATCAAAATACCAAGTATTAGCTTTAAGTAAGTTTAGTTGAGTGGTTTTACCACAAAAATCAGGACCTTCTATAATTATAAATTTACTCATTAGATCCTCCTTGTATATAATTAGCTGCTTCATTAAATGTAGCAAGTATAGATGAACTAATTTCATTTATTTCTTCATCTGATTTATATTCACATAAATTAAACAAGTCCTTAACAGAAAAATTAATCAATGTAGGTATTCCATTAAAGACTTGTTTGCTATTTACATATTCTAATAAATTAGAACCTGGTTTAAATTGATTCAATGCTGTAGCACCTAAGCTTATAATAACTTTAGGCTTAACTATATCAATAATAGAATCTAAATCAGGTTTGCAACTATTACATTCTTTTTTTGATGGCATTCTTTGTACAACTTTATCTTTATCTTTTCTAGTTGTTATACAGGATACAGCATAAATTTGCATAACATCATCAGCTTTTAGATTTGATAATTTTATTAAATCATTGTAATATTCAATGATTTCTTCATCTTTAGTTGCACAATCATTTATAATCATGATTTTGGCATTAGAACTTCCTGAATATAATCTATGTTCAAAATTATTTTTACAAGCTGAACAATCTGACATTTTACAAGTTAATTCAAATGCGCTTTCAAAATCATTTTTGATTCTAAATTTATTAATTATAGTCATGCGCCAATCATCCCCTTTCTCTATATAGAGACTGGCGCATTATCCCTATAATTTAATTATTGTATTTATCTTCTAATATCATTTCTAACAAGACTGGATCAAACATTAAATCTGTATAGCTCCAGAAGTCATCTGGCATTTCTTTCTTTATTATATTTCCATTTTCGGCTAATGCCTGAACTCTATATTGATTATGCATAATTTTCGTAATTTGTACTAAAGTCCCAGCAGGTAACATTTCATTAGCAACCCAGCTATTAGTACTATCTGTATTTAAAATCATTTCATAGTCAACATGTTCCTTAATATCATCTCTAATTCTGATTATATCTCCGATATTTAATAAAGTACTCATATGTTATGCAAATTTATTGCTCCCTCCTTATTCTTTATTATAGAATTTATAAAACTCCATAAATAGTTCATAATAATCTTTCACAGTATTTCCTTCTTTGAATATGTTTTTATCACTTTTCATATATGCTTTAAATGTTAATTCAAATGCTTTTTTAAAACTATAAAATTTACCCATGATTATCCCACCTTATTTTTTTATATTTAAGTCAATTTTAAATGGCGTTATCAATTCTTCCTTATTTTTGCAGCATTCTTTACCTATTTGTATTAATCTTTGTACTTCTTCTTTATTAGGATAAGCTCCACATCCATGTTTTTCTGGACAATACATATCTGCTTGACATTGTGGAACGAATAATTCAGCATATCTTGGTTCTACTTCTAAAACTGCTTGTTTCATTAATTTAGCTACTTGTCTTATAGGAGCATCTGCTCTCACGCATAGTCTTTTATGCATAAAATGAATTAATGCTTCTATAGTGAATCCCATAGTTAAGTTACAAGGAACACCTATTGGCAACATAGTTCTCATAAGGTCATTAGCTTGTTCTCCAGTTATTCCTCTTTCATTCATTAAAGCTCTATTAGCTTTATATTGTTCTCTACAAGCGTCTTCATAAGCTTGATATTGTGCTTTTAATACTTCGTCATTCATAACTTGCGGTGGCACATATAAACTAAAGTTTTCATCCATATCAACATATCTTTGTGATTGACAGTTGATAGCAGTTCCTACACTATGTCTCATAACTTGATCTGCTGTATATCTAGGACAATGTATTCTAAACTTAAACATATCTGCTCTAGAACCAGATGTATGACCTTCTTTTAAACAGGACATACCTACTCTCTCTGCATATTTTTCTGGAGTCATATAACATTGACAAGCAAATATCCCGTGATTCTTAATAAAGTTTTTAACTTCTTCAGCATTTAATAATTCTACTTTTATATCATCTATACTATACATGGAAAACTCCTCTCTCTACTAATTTATTATAAGCTTCTTTAAATTGCTTATGATTAACTGTACTATTCATTTGATTATAGCCTTTATATCTGACCATAGAGTTATATTTATACATATAGCATTTTTCATATGCAAGCAATAATTCTTCTTCTAGGTCTTTGTCTAATACTTTAAAAACAAATTTATCTGCGCCATATTTAGTAAACTCATGTTGCAATAATAAGTTATTATGACTGCCGTTTTGTAATTCTCTCTTGTGTGTTTTAAGACGTCTCATCACGTCACTGCTACTACCTATATAGGTTTTATCATTTGCTATGCATTTAATCATATATATACCACATATAGGCTTAGCTTTAGGTTTATCAACTGCCATTAATCGTATGACACTTCATCTTTGTCATCCCTGATTCTTTTAAATACAGGGAATCGTAAGCTTAAATCACCTGTCTTTTTATCTTTAGATTCTTCAAAATATTGTATTTCTACTATTTGATCTATTATCTTATCTTGATTTTCCCAATAGAACTTACGTTCATCATCTGTAAATCCACTACCAACTCTTAAAGTAAAGCCTTTATAATCACAAACTATCTTTCCTAGAGTTCCAGCATATTTACCTTCGCCTTCTTCTACGGCAATACATTTAATATCACAAGTTTGCATAGCTTTAACTTTTAATAAGTCTTTAGAACGTTTTCCAAATCTATATTTTCCTGTGATAGTGTTTAACATTAAACCTTCTTGTCCTTGAGAAGTAACTGAAGCTAATGTATTATATATCACATTAATATCATCTGTTACACCATACATAGGAACAATTCTAATAAACTTATTTGTTCTTGGAATCAATTGTGATAACAATATCATTCTATGATGATAGTCCATGTCGCATTCTTTATCATAATAAGAAGATAAAGGTGTGACATCAAATAAAACAAATTCTAAGCCTGTTTTATCATCAGATTTGCTATTTACTATCTCTGTAGTAAGTCTGAAGTTTTCATCAGAAGGTAGGTTATTTTTATTTATTCTTATTAGCTCTCCGTCTAACATACAATTAGCTAAGTTATATGCTTTTAAAGCCATTTTAATTTCCAATAAGCCTTTGATAATCTTTCCTTGTCTTGTTTTAAATACAGCATGACCTTTTTCATCTATTAAAGCTGTACATCTTATACCGTCTAGCTTAAGAGTCATGTTTACTGCCTCAGTTAATTTACCTTCAAACTTATGAGCCAACATTATCTCATGCTCATTCTTAATTATATCAGGAAGTATAACAGATGCCACTTTAGCAGTGACACCACATTTATACTTCTTAGTTATTAGTTCTTTAACAAATCGTTTTAAGGTAAAGTTTTTAACAGTGTATACAAAACATTGTGCTACGATAATATCTTTATCTTTACCTGTGTTATTCTTTAATAAATATTCAATTAATTCTTCTAAAGATAATTGAGATAACTGAATGTCTTTATCAGAAAACTCTTTTTCAAGTTTAGCTGTAGATATTCCAGTTTTCTTATCTGTGTTCAATAAGAATTCCAGTACATAGCAGAATAGCTTATCGTCTTTATATTTATTAAGACAATCTATCTTTTCTTGTTTCTTTGTGCTATGTTTTAATTCTTCGAATTGTCTATATAATTCAAGTAACTGTTGTTGATCTATACGTCATCACTCTCCTTAGACTTCAATAACGCTTTATAAT
>JAEIGA010012124.1_pt1 | contig 13079 bp, 17 predicted proteins | sample 9270691 | NCBI WGS metagenome assembly JAEIGA01 (sample SAMN17057246, study PRJNA624740) | gut metagenome | biome: biome; isolation source: fecal sample | host: Bos grunniens | place: China: Xizang | collected 2019 | reverse complement strand
GTTACAAGGGGCGGTTAGATTGTGCGCAATTTGATTTCTAAAAAATTAAATCGTGATTTAACACGCGAGCGCCGAGCTGACCCGAGACGGTAACGAGACGACAACGAGAGGCGAAGCGAGAGGCGTGGCAGACTTGAAGCGATAGCTGGGGCGAGCCTGTCGCAAAATGTTTCACGTGAAACATTAGTTATACACAAGCTGTGTATAACCTGTGCATAACAAAAAGCCCCTCCATGTAGAGGGGCTTGTGATATAACTAAAATATAGGGAATTGAGCTAGTACGTTTTTAAAGTCTGTACCTGTTAAGTCGTCGCTGTAGCACGTCTTATTATTTTTATAACACTCTCGCATTTTCATTTCAGCCTTACTCTTACTATCCAGCGCACTAGTAATTTTTATATTGTCGCTGAAATCCTCCTGTATTATACGGAAATCCTCGAAAGGTTTTTCCATATTAGATATATATAAATATACAGCGCCGTTATCGTCACACAATAACTGTAAACCGAAAATAAAATCTTGATAGCAAACACTTAATTTATATATATCGTCGTATTCCTCAAGCGCTTTCGGTAATCTAGGGAAAGGCTCGACGTCCCACTCTCCGGAGACAATCTGCTTTGCCGTATGTCCAAAAAACATACCACTATTAACGCCGTCGTTGTTACAATTCTCGACGGCTATTTTAACAATAACGTCGTTTCCGTGGTTGTCTTGCATATGTTTGTTATATATCTCAATAGTTCCTTGTGGCTGGCGTAGAGTGTTAGAAAGTCCCCACTCGTAAAAATAAGGGCATACTCGGGAAAGTGTATTACCTATTAAGAATACTTGCCCTTTATCATCACGAAAAACAGTAGAAACAAACTGCTGTAAACGGTTCGGCTCGTCGTATAAATATATTCCAGTCGTTACAAACTCCTCATATACAATGTTAATTGTGTGAGGGAAGCCTTGTGATTTATAGCGGTAGTCCTCATTAAGCGCACAGTATCGACCTATACGAGCGCCCTTTTCTGTTTTACCCGTTTCCTCGTCGTACTTTCCAAAAAAGATAAAACCTTGCCAGCAAATAACTGTGTTATAGTTTCCCTCGGTTACGTCCTCAATATTAAAATTTTCATCCTCGAACCAGCTTTGAACATAACTTTGTTTAATGTCGTCGCGGTATCGTCTCAAATAAACAAAATTTCCACGACCTGTATAAGCGTCCTCTAAAACTTTTTTTCGTACTTGGTACGTTTTACCGTTGGAGCGTTTTCCTAAAGGTATAAGGTAATCAGCTCCAGTTTCTACTAGTTTTGTTATATCGTATTTTTTCTTTTTTGCCATATTAAACCCACTTTCCACGCATTGAGTTAACGAAAGTTTCCGGCAAATCTCCACTCTCGATTTCTGCGTATTTTATTAGTTTACTATAATTATCGTCTATGTGCATTTTGTAGCCGTTAGGACGTAGAGCGACGCCGCTTTTATAGTTTGCTTTATAGCCGTCCGGATATGTTACTGGAGGCATATTAGAGATATAAATAGGGAGTTTTTTTGTAACCGTTGGAAAATCCTTATCGAATACAAAATCGTTTTTGAAATTTCGTATATCGTCTTTTAACATATAAACGGCTTCTTTGTTAATACCGGAAATTGTTATATACAGCTTTCCGTCGGTTCGTCGTTCACAATAACGCTTCGCTCCCAAGGTTCTAAACTCTATAATATCATCCTCACGGAGAAAATAGCCAAGAGGTTTTTCTTTTCCTTTTTTTGTTTTGGGTCGGGTTTTCATAAAGTCAATTCCGTGAAATTCGCACATTTCCCTTAATCTTACATCACACCATTTATTATACCAGCTAAAATCATGTGAGCCTATTAAAAATAAGCTGTCTGTATCGGCATATAGTTCTATGTCGTCTTTATAATTTTCGCTAGTATCCTCAACCGTCGTGTTAATTAAATCAGAACCCAGCAAGCACATAAAAAGTGATACTCTCGCATACGCTGTGCAATATATGCCCCAGCTGTACGAGAGAAAATAACGCTTTTCTCTTTGGCTAAAGTTTCGGAGCTTGTCTAGATGTTCGTTAACTTTTTGCTCTGTTAGGCTGTCTATTGTCCATTCGAGCGTATTTTCGTCAAAAATAATATCACTTTGCAATAATGCCGTTACAGTCATTCCAAAGAGGGCGTTAATGTGTTCTTTGCTCTTTTTGTAAAGCTCTATAGATAGAGGGTCTTCCAAATCTTTAAGGCTGGTTTTGTTTCCGTAAAGCTCTAGCACGTATTCTATAAAAGGCTTTGGTAGATATTGCTTATAAGATTTATAGATTTTTATAACTTCGACTGTTTTAAACGAATACATATTTTTTATAATTAACCAGTCCTGTTCTGTTATTGTTATAGTTAGATTGCGAGCTTCTAAAACGCGCCCGTTGTCGCTTCGAGTAATCCGGCTATCGGTTGAACACTTAACAACCTGTATATAACTATTGCAAGTCTCACAGCGTAACTCTGTAAATTTTAGCTCCATTATATAAGCTATATCATTATAAGTATTTTCATCCGGAATAGTCTTATCCGGAATATACGCCCATGGAGTAAAAGGATATTTTCGTGCGCATAATTGAAAAGGATAGTCGCTCGTAAAATCGTAATGCTCGCCCCTTTCTGTTATAACCTTTCCGGCGTGCATCCGGTTTGCATGAGTGTAGCCTCCAGCAAAAACGTGCTGGAGCATTTTATATTCCTTTGCATTTTTAGGGACTAGCGTCTTAATAAATTTATTATAAGCTTCGTCCTCCATAAGCTTGTCTTTTACTACGCGGCGCACAGTTCCGGTTTGTGTTAGCGGAATTTCCTCTTGTCGTCCGTATTGCTTTAGATAGTTTTTTATACCCTCATAGACAACAATACAGTCGCGCTCACAATAGCCTAGTTCTTTTTCAGTCAACGGAGTTATAGGCGTTCTAATTTTGTTATATTCCAAGTCGCCAGTTAATTTTTTTACGCCTAAAGATTTACCCCAGTTTGCCAGCGATAATCTTGTTAGCATATAGGTACAGCGAAACTCTATGTTAGGGAAATCGTCACAAGTAAGCTTCATGGGTTTGTGGGGAGTCCGGCAAAACATTTTAACTCCGGTTAAAATGTTAAAAAGAAAATGAGCCTCCCAGCTTAAATTATGTACCCATATAATAATTTTACCGTCTTGCGGTAAATCTCCGAGCATTTCGTAGAAGCTCTCCAGCGTACGCCCATAATAAACAACGTCATTAACTCCGAACATCCATATATAACAAATAGATAGAGGCTGGAGGCTGTTCCAGTATTCCGAGCTTTTTCCTCTTTTGTATTTTATAACGTTCCCGTGTTCGTTTATCCAGGCGCTTGTAGTTTCAATGTCGAATGTAAAAATATCGTCGTAGTATTTTTTAACATTTTTTCTCTTTCTATGCTGGCGCTTTTTGTGATAATTATTAAAATCGTAATTTTTAAGTTGTCCGTTATATAATACCATTTACAGCCTCTAAAAATTTTGCAATTCATTGTGTAAAGCGTCGATTAAATCCTCGCCACTTGCACCAGTTCCCTCTAGTTGCTTATGCACTTTTATCATAGCTTGTAAAAAGTTCGTGCGTTGCTTTCCTGTACTGTTTTTATATTCTTCGCTAATACTCTCATAGCCGAACTCTTGTAGCACTTTATCTCCTACAGCTCCCAGCGTTTCAACGAAATCAACGTAACTTTTCTTTGAAAGTTTCGGCTGTCCGGTCGCGTTTTTTCTCCTAGAGTATTCTCTATATGCTTTGTCTACTTGCGAGCTATATTTTCTCCGAGCCGTCGGGCTTTCGTAGTCAATGCTTTCAAAGTCTCGAATAGCTCGAGCTTGTTGTATAAGCTCACTTTTTCTTTTATTCGATAATCCAAGCCCTATTCCTCCGGCTTTTGTTTCCTTTCCTGTCCCTAGTTGTATTAACTTCTCGCGCTCACGTAGTACGGCTTTTGTCGGCTTCTGTCCGCTTTCATACATTGAGTATAAGTCCGCGTTAATTTGCTGGGTATGTTTCCGGATATAGTCGCGTAGCTCTCGGGTCGTCCAGCTTCCACTTGGTATATTTTCCATAGTTAGCCTCCTATATATCTCTTAATAAATTAACCGGAAATCCGCTAATTAAATAATAGAGCAATATGTCAGCGCTTCGAGAGTTTCCGTTTTCAAACATTGAAATACTAGAGATAGTAAGCTGTAACTCCTCGGCGACTTCGCTCTGTGTCTTTTTTAATTTATTACACCGGAACTCTTTACACATAGCCCCTAGCTTTTTATAGTCGTACATAGTTAACCTCCTAAATAAAAAGAGGAGCTATATTGAAATAGCTCCTCTTTAGCTAAAATATTAAATTGTTACTCGGCCGGCTCCGGTTCCGGAGCTGGTTCCGGAGTAGGTTCCGGAGCTGGTTCCGGAGTAGGTTCCGGAGTAGGTTCCGGAGTAGGTTCCGGAGTAGGTTCCGGAGTTGGTTCCGGAGTAGGTTCCGTAGTTGGTTCCGGTTCTTTTGGTTTTCTTATTCCAGCCCCAGCCACCGGATTAACGCTCACTGGCGCTGGGTGGAAAATGTCGTTATACTGTTTGAAAAAATTGTCGTCTAACTGTGCCATAACAGACCTCCTTATAAATCGGCAAATTTTAAACCGTAGCAAGGCTCTTTACGCTTGTCGCTCTGATACTCATAACCGGAAATGCCAAGCTTGCTAGCGTTAATCTGTTCTACAGCTTCGGCGTCGTTATACATTTCGGCAAACGTTTCGTTCATATGCTGGGGGGCGTCCAAGAAAATAGGCTGGTCGTAATGTTCGCCAGTACAAATAACAACGTAGTGGTCAAATTTACCTTTTTTATTGAGGTAAAAACTTCTTACGACAAGAGTATCCTTTTCCTCTGTAAGTTCCTTTGCTCCCATAAAGTTTGGAGAAACGTTTTCTGGCAAGTCTGCATTAAAAGTAAACTTGCTACCCTTGTTAAATTTTTCTGCAATACCCATAGTATTACTCCTTTCTTAATAAAAAATATACTTTCTATATAAAGCCGTTAATGGCATTATACCAAAGAATTGTTCGCAACAAAAGAGCGTTCAATAATATCATCTAAAATACGACGGTATAAATTAAGAGGGTCGTCTTTGTAACTAAAATATAACTTTGAGTATATAATAGTATCTTTATCTTCCCTATAGTAAATATATACTACAGGACACTCTCCGGTAATATCCGCTCCCAGCTCTTCAACTTCTTTGTGACTTTGTTTAATTAAAATTTCTAAATGTTTTAAGTTTTTCATAAATTCTAAAGAAGCACTTTTACCGTTTCCGCGTCCTCCTTTATAAATATAATAACTTTCCATATTATATACCTCCAGCGTTAATGTTTTCTATGTACTGTTTAAAGTTTTCAATTAGCATGGCTAACCATTCTTTTTGTTCGCCTAAATTTCCTTGCGCATAATGTAAATCGCAATTTTCGCAACCACGATTACATTTTTCGGCTATTCCGCTTGTATCATTTTTTAGACATTCAAGCCTAGCCTCTGCCATTTTAATTGCTTTTAATCCTGTCATAGTTTCACCTTTTTTCAACCTTTCTATAAATGTGACTATCGACCAGCTCGCCTTTTTCATTCTCCAGCTTATAACCCACTACAAAATGTTTTTTAAAATTTTCGGGGTCGTCGAGAGCTATACTATATAGCCCTCTTAAAACTCCGATTTCAATAGCTTGTGCATCCTGTAATGTTGTAAGCTCTTTCTCGTAAGAGCTTCCGTCGTTGTAGTAAAATGTAATTTTCATCATATTGTTATACCTCCTAGCTTATCTTTTCTGTTAATCTCTTTTTTGCAAAACAATTATATCTATTAACCGAAGTCACAGCGTCCAGTCCATTATCGAACCCTACTTGAACAGGGTCAAATAACGAAGCTGGTGTTAATATTTCAAAAAGACGTCCATCACTTGTAAAGGTTAACTTTTCCAGTTTAACTTCAACGTCCACATGAGTTCTTTTAGTTCCTTTGTAGCCGTTTATTCTAACGATGTTTTTATCTAACATAATTAGTACCTCCTTTGTACTAGCTCCTTGTTGATAATATAATTATAGCAAACTACAAATATATTGCAATAGGTAAATTAAAAAAATATTGTATTTATTCTAGTACAATATTTTTGTAATTGTATTGTATGCGATTAAATTGTATAATCTAATTGAAGTAAGTACAAAGGAGGTGCAACTCTTATGTTATTGACAGAAGTCCCAAGTTTTGAGCCTATCGTTAACATGATAGTAAATAACGGAGTGGCGGTCGCTGTCGTGGTTTATTTCCTTTTTAGAGATTGGAAATTTCACGATAATTTACAAGTGACACTTACAACGTTAATTGAGACAGTAGACACTTTGAAAGAGTTAGTTAACTCCAAACATTAAGAAAGGAAAAGGTGTTTAAAATGGCACAGCAGATTATTTCACAAATTGGAACCATTGTAAATGACGCTTTCCATGACGCCATCGGTAAAACCGCTTTAGCTTCCGCTATTGAGACAACCGATTTTGTATCAATGGGAAAGGCGTTGGGAGACGGACAGAGTGACGCTTCCATTAGTATGTATGAGCGCTGGTTCGGTTCTCTTACAAATCGAATTATCCGGACTATCTACTCCGTGAGGGTTTACAACCCGAAGTCTCGCGGAATTTTGCGAGAGGATACAGAGTGGGGCGCTTACGTTCAGAAAGTACACTACGGACTTTCTGACGCAGACGACAACCCAGCTTTCGAAATTCCGGCTATTGACAGTTCAACCGGAGCGCGTACCTATAACCAGCAGAGCCCTTACGACGTTAACAATTCGCCGGAAATCCGCGTGTTAATGTTCGGAGGACAGGGAACTTGGAGCGACGAAATCGTAAGACCTATTGCGCAGATTATGACAGCGTTTACAGGCGCCGCAGAAATGCTTTCATTTATCTCCGGTATTTATACATACCTCGACAATTCAATGAAAGTGCAAATTGAAGCGCTCGAGCGCGTAACCGCTAATACCGGTATCGCTTCCGTGATTAACTCCGGCAGAGCAAGAAACTTACTGGCAGAATACAACGCAACGCTTCCGGCTGGTGCTACAGCTTTAACTGTTGCTACTTGCTTAAAGGATAAGGACTTTTTAAGATACTTCTCCCAACAGGTAGTTAATACCGTTAAATATATGGAAGATATGGGCGTGGGATTTAACTCCGGACATATGCCGAAGTTTACCCCGAGAGAATACAACGTAGTAGAAATCCTTACAGCTGTTGCTTCGGCTTCCGAAATGTATCTTGAAAGCGATACTTTCCACAACGAACTTGTAGCGCTTCCGAGATATACCGAAGTTAACTTCTGGCAGACACAGGGAACTACTGGAGCGTATGCTTTTGCAGACGTTTCCAAAATATCAATCCAGCACGACGACTTCATTGACTCCGAGGATGAAACAAGCACTGGAACTATTACACAGGGAGGCATCCTCGCATACATTCATGATATCGAGGCTGTCGCTTGTCACTTCGGCGAGCGTTATACTTGGGAGGAAGTTAATAAGCGTCAGCGCGTAGTTATCCATGGTGAACAGGCTCGAAAGGGCTTCGCTGTAGATAATAACGAAAATCAGGTAGTTTTCTATATTGAGGACTTACCAACACCCGAACCGGAACCGGAACCGGAGCCGGAGCCAACTCCTTAACCGTTACAAAAAATCCTTTGTTTGGGACTAGGTTTATAAAAGCCTAGTCCCTTTATACTAGAGAGGTGGTAGAAATGACAAACGAACAAAAAAAATTTATTGATACATTAAAGCCTTTAATTGTAAAATACGCTGGCGGTAAATATTGCGTCGAGTGTATTCTAGCGCAAGCTATTTTAGAAAGCGCCTGGGGAAAGTCCCAGCTTGCTAAAAAATATAATAATTTCTTTGGAATGAAAACGGGGCGAGGCTGGAAAGGAGAAAAAGCCGTACTTTCGACCAAAGAGGAAATTAACGGCGAACTTTTTACTGTTACTGGAAACTTTCGCGCTTATCCGGATATCGAAAGCGGTATCGCTGGCTATTTTGATTTCATTAAATCAAAGCGCTATGCAAATTTAAAAGAGACTAATAATTATGTCGATTATGCGACGAAATTAAAAGAGGATGGCTGGGCGACTTCTTCCGGCTATACAAAAAGTCTTATAAATATTGTCGAGACATACTTATTAAAAGTGGGCGACGCTCCTATAGCTTCCAGCAACCGCGACGATTTTAATATTATCGCCGGATATGTTATTAAAGGATACTACGGAAACGGACACAACGTCCGGAGCAATAACATATACAACGACATCCAGTATATCGTTAATTGTATTATATCCCATAAGCCCGTAGAACTTTCCAACGATTTAAAGAAAGCTCTTTATAATGTGGCTTGTGATGTGATTAAAGGAAAATACGGAAACGGTTCTGTAAATCGTCGGGCGAAAATCTACGACAACGTAAGGAAAGCAGTTAATAATTTGTTGAAAGGATAGAAAGCTATGGCATTTTTAAGCGAAAATTTAAAAGAGCTAAAAGAAAACGAACTCGAATTTTTCCAAAAAGACGCTGGTACTTTTTTAGCGGCTTATTTATACTGGGTCGATAATCTTTTCGAAAGAATTATGCGACTGTTTGTTTGGAAAGGTAACGGCGACATCTTACCAAAAGAAATTGAGAGCCGAATTTTAATAGCCGGACATTGCGGTATTATTAACTTTTTCGACGGAATAACAGAGGAGTTAACGGCTATGTTCGGAAGCTTTTACGGAGTAGGTAAATACTTTGATGAAAAGCCTTTTTACAATTTGCGTTGTCCGATTTGGGCTGGCTCGGGTCGTATAGGTTATGATACAGCGATAATCGAAAATACATCACTAAAAAATGCTTGTTTACCTATGGTACAACGCTATGCTTATATGTTAGGTCATACGGAAGTATCGCTGGTTAAAGCTATGATTAACTTACGAGATAGCGGCGGCGTACCCGTTGCTACATCTTCAAAACAAAAAGAAGACATCGAGGACTACCAGCAAAAGCTTTACAACGGAGAGGACGGAGTCGTTATCGACTTTGGAGCTTTGGGTGTTGAGTTTGCCGGAACGGATAGACACACAAACCAAAGCATCATTGATATTATGGAAGTAAGACAGAAGCTTCTTAAAAACTTCTATAGCGACATCGGTATTAGAGCCTCATTTGATAAACGGAGTAATACCGTAGTTAACGAAGTAGAAGCCGATACTACTATGTTACTATTTAATATTACAGATATGCTGGAAGCTCGTAAGAGAAGTGCCGAGAGGGTTAACAAGCTTTTCGGCGTTAATTGGTCTGTAGATGTTTCTCCGGAGATTAACTATCAAGAGAAAACTGTTACAATAGGAGAGGAGGGCAATAATGAAAAAACGATTTAAAGTAGAAGAACTTTATAAAACGGCGAAACAGTCAAACACCTCCTTGCTTCCAATCAATATGAACTATGACTGGTGGGAGGAGTACGAAAACAACGCCTCTATTTACGACAGATATATTTTAGATACTTTCCGGAATTTTTATTACTGGGTTGTTTTCAATAACTCTACTTCCGAAGAAGTACTGGCAGATTTTAAGTTAGCGGTTATTTCCTTTTTAACTATCAACCAAAAGCGATATAGTGAGCTTTATCGCCTCCATGTTTTACCAAATGACGCCTACGATATTGTAAATAATTATAGCGTCGTAGAGGGCTCAAAACGTACAACAACAGAGGGCGCTCGAACTGACGAGGACACGGCAAACCTTGGAGCGCGTGAGGACTCAGGCGAAAATAAAATTAGTGCTTATAATTCTACCACGTATCAAGACGCTAACAAAGTTATCAATAACACAGGCGCACAGGAAAACGTCGTGACCAGTGTTAAAGGCGAACAAATAAACGTTGACGAGTACGAACTCACTCGCGCCGGAAATATCGGCGTACAAACTCCGGCGGATGTTATCGGCGGACATCTTGACTTGTGGGATAGATTTAACTTTTATAAGCAAATTTTTGACGAAATCGCTAAAGCGTATTTTGTTTGTCAGAATAGGCACAGATAGGAGGCGCTTATGCAAATTAGTTTATTTACCTATACAAAGGAAAAGGAGAGGATAAATAAAACCGACTATTTAACTAACCGATTTCCTTTAAATGGATATTTAAAAAACGAGACGTCTGTAAAAGAGCCTGTTATATTGATAGAAAAAACAAATCCGGCTTTGTATGATTATAACTATTTATATATAGAGGATTTTAAACGCTTCTATTTTATAACAGGCATAAAACAAATACGTCACAACCTTTGGGAGATATCCGCAAAGTGCGACGTCCTATATTCATTTATGAATGATATACTCGCAAATAAATGTATCATTGATAAAGCGGAAAACCAAAACGACAGCAACCTATACTTAAACGACGGCTCTTTTGTAACGGATAGCCGTAAATATAACGAAGTTATTCCCTTTGAGAGTGGGCTCTCATTGAATGGTAGTTATATATTGATTTGCGCCGGAGGAAACGGCAACGGAGGAGGTGCATAAAATATGCCAGTTCAAGAACAGTTAAACATTATATTTCAGCTTTTACAGGCTGGTCGCTCTATCCCTATCGAGGAAGTTATCGAAGTAGTTCCGGACGTTGCTGGTACAGGATTAGTTGCGCAAGGTAGCTCCGAAGTTGCTATTTTAGGTAACGGAACGGCGGCTGAAGTGACTACACTTGTTGTTGATAGTACAGCAACCGAAGTAAGCACTGCCGGAGTCGGATTGCTCGCTGTAGATGTCGGCGTTGTTGGAGCGGCTATCGCTCCAGCTCTCGGAATACTTGCCGGAATTGGTTTATATAATTTAGCTCCGGAGTTTTGGACTAATGTGTCAAATAAATTAGTCGAAGCTGGTCAAACAATAGGCGGTAAAGTGCGGATGTTTATAAACGGCGACGCTAAACAAGTGGGCGTAAGCGAAGAAACTCTCGAAATATTCAAACAAGCATTTATTGAGGCTGGTCTATTTGAGGAGTCTGTAGATACGCCTATAGAATATGTCGAAGATGTTCCTACCGATTACTCGCAATATCTAACTATGCCTTTAAAATTAAACGGAGAAGTTGTCAGGGCATCGGATAATACTCTAGAATTTCCTAGATTTTATCGTAATAATAGTAGTCCTGTGTATTCAATGACAATTTATCTAGGCGAGACTATGATAAGCCAGTATATGAGACGCACATATATTAGAAAATATCTGTTTTCTTTAGGTACTTTTCAAATAAGCGCCGACAATACTACATGGTATAATGTAACTTCTAGTTTTACTCTCGGTAGCTTACAAATATATTATGATGTAATATCAAGTAGTATTGCTGATGATATCCGAAATCCAAGTCATGCGTATAAAGGTTTATATGAAACTACATTACCTCGCCCGCTACCTAGTGATATAAATGAGACTACCCTCTGTCAATGGATTTTATGGCTAGTTTTAAATAGCAATATAATATCTAATACTCAAGAGGGAGCTATTTTACCAAACGAGAACCCTATACCGGAGATATATCCAGCGTGGAACCCCTGGAGCGTTCCGGTCGAGGGCTTTCCGGATGTTTATCCCATTGAAATACCGGCTATTAACCCTAACCCCGACCAGCAACAAGCCCAGTTTCCGCAAGAAATACCGGACAATGACCCTAACGCGCTCGAATGGTTAATCGAGACTTTACCCCAACCCGACCCTAACCCTAACCCATACCCCGAGCCCGTACCAAACCCCGACCCCGACCCTGCACCCGAACCCGAACCCATGCCTGAACCCGAGCCCGAGCCGACTCCTAACAATCCGGTAGACCCTAACCCCACGCCCGACCCGTCGCCCTTGCCTGTAGTTCCGGATATGCCCGACACAGTCGAAAGCAACGCTATGTTTACAGTCTATAAGCCGTCAATGTCACAAGTTAACGCTTTCGGCGGCTGGCTTTGGAGTAGTTCAATAGTCGAAGCTATAAAAAGAATATGGCAAAACCCTCTAGACGGAATTATTTCATTTATGAAAGTTTATGCCAATGCTCCTACTTCCGGAAGCGATACTATCAAAGTAGGTATATTAGATAGTGAAGTTAGCGCTCCGATCGTGTCGGGGCAGTTTGTAACGGTGGAATGTGGAAGCTTAAACGTAAGAGAAAAGTTTTACAACGCTACAGACTATAGTCCTTTTGTGGCTATGCACTTATACCTCCCCTTTATCGGTATTGTTGAGCTAGATATAGACGAGTTTATGAGTGGAGAAATTAAAGTTACCTATCACGTAGACATTTATACAGGAACTTGTCTAGCAGAGGTAAAAAGCCGACGCTCTCCGGATATGCCGGAATGGACTATTGTCTATACATTTTCGGGAAATGCCTCTCAACAGCTACCACTAACAAGCGCTGAATTTTCCGGAGCGCTTTCCTCACTCGTCGGAGTTGTGGGCGGCGGTTTAGCTATTGCCTCCGGCGGTGGACTTGGTTTATTAGCTGGCGCTAGTGGTATTGCTCATGCGGTTAGTCATGAAATGGTACATCTCGCACACTCCGGAAGCCTTTCCGCTAACGCTGGTATTATGGGTTCTCGAAAGCCTTACTTAATTCTTACAAGACGACGCTCCTATGACGCTAACGGATATAACACGCTTTACGGTTATCCAAGTAATAAAACAGTCTATCTGAATAATTGCTCGGGTTATGTAAAAGTAAAAGATATCCGGCTCGAAACAGTCGCCACGGATAGTGAGCGAATAGAAATAGAAAGCTTGTTGAAAGCTGGAGTTATTATTTAACACACGAGCCCCTCATGTAGAGGGGCTTTTTTGTTATACACAGCTTGTGTATAACTAATGTTTCACGTGAAACATTTTGCGACAGGCTCGCCCCAGCTATCGCTTCAAGTCTGCCACGCCTCTCGCTTCGCCTCTCGTTGTCGTCTCGTTACCGTCTCG
>JAEIGA010012123.1_pt1 | contig 13080 bp, 6 predicted proteins | sample 9270691 | NCBI WGS metagenome assembly JAEIGA01 (sample SAMN17057246, study PRJNA624740) | gut metagenome | biome: biome; isolation source: fecal sample | host: Bos grunniens | place: China: Xizang | collected 2019 | reverse complement strand
GCAAGAACGCTGTTGTCATCGGCCGTTCCCTGGTCGTTGGTAAGCCTGCCGCTATGATGCTGATGGCAAAGAACGCTACCGTTACCATCTGCCATACCCGTACCGTCAACACCGCTGAGATCTGCAAGAATGCAGACATCATCGTTTCTGCAGCCGGTGTTTTGAACTCTTTGACTGCTGATTTTGTCCGCCCCGGTCAAGTCATTATCGATGTTTCCATCAACTGGGACGAGAACAAGCCGAATGCCAAGGGCGGCAAGGGCGGTATCGCCGGCGACGCCAAGTTCGACGAGGTGGAAGCCATTGTCGACGCCATTACCCCGGTTCCCGGTGGTGTTGGCAGCGTTACCACCAGCGTGCTGATGAAGCATGTTGTTGAGGCAGCCGAAAGAGCTTAACTACATAACCTTTTGCGTGACTGGCGAAGTTGTGGAGTACCACAAGGGAGCGCAAAAGTGAAAATGCCGATCGCCTGGGCAATCTGATCATCAAGATCGGATTGCCCAGTTTAATCTAAAAGTAAGGTGTTGGATATGAAAAAGTTGAATGATATGGCAGAAAGCCGCTTTTTAAGATGGTTTTTCCTGTTTGTTTCTTTGGCATTTGTGGTGGCGGCACCCTTTATGCCTGACCGGAACACGATGTTTTCCGGCTTGTGGAAGATCCTGTCCGGTACTTGTAAAATTTCCACCAACTATTTTGAACTGGGTGGTTTTGCAGGCACATTCCTGAATATGGGTCTTGTGGGCCTGTTCTGTACGGCACTGTGCTGCCTGCCCGGTGCAAAGCCCAATAATGTGACCACCTTGGGTGTGCTGCTGACCATTGGCTTCGGCTCCTGGGGCATCAATCCCCTGAATATGGTGCCTACCATTCTGGGTGTATGCCTGTATGCCCTGGTCAAGAAGGAAAAGCTGGGTGCAATGAGCAATGCTATGCTGTATTCTACCGGTATTGCGCCGCTGATCTCCGATCTGTTGTTCCGTTATCCCGGTGTGGACTACATCGGCTTTAACTGGGCCGGTTTGGGTATTGCGCTGTTTATCGGTTTGATTATCGGCTTCTTCCTGCCGGCAGGTCTTGCCCACGCACCCAACATCCACAAGGGCTATGACCATTACTCTGCCGCTGTGCCTATCGGTATGACCGCATTTTTCCTCCGGGCAGCACTTTACAATGTGGTGCTTGGTAAAAATCCCGGTCAGCTGGGACTGTCTACTTTGGCTGCGCCGGACACCACCCTTTTGCTGGGTTGCAATGTCTTTGCCGGCACGGTTTTTGCCCTCTGTATTGTGCTTGCACTGCTGATGGGCTGCACACCCAAGGATTACTGGAAGCTGATGAAGGATTCCGGTCACGGTGTCAGCTTCACCTCCAAGTACGGTAACGCCCCCTTTATGATGAATGTGGGCGTGTTCGGACTGATGATTTTGGCATATTTTAACCTGGCAGGTCTGATTGACGGCAAGGATGTTTGGACCGGTATGACTTTCGGTATCGTGTTCTGTATGCTGGCAACCTGTAATTCAGGCAGTCACCCCGGCAATGTATGGCCCATTATGGCAGGCTATATGATCACCTCTTTCCTGTTTGGTTTCCTGTACCGGGGCGAAGGCGACTTTGCTTTGACCATTGGAAACCAGTCCATTTTGATTGGTCTGTGCTACGCCAACGGTATGAGCCCCATTTCCGGTAAGTACGGCTTTGGCTACGGTATTTTGGCAGGTGGCCTGCACTATTTGCTGGTAACAGCCGTTCCCGATATGCACGGCGGTTTCTGCCTGTATAACGGCGGCTTCACAGCGGCGCTGATCTGCCTGCTGTTTGTACCCCAGTTGGAGAAATTCGTAAAGACCAAGGAAGAACGCCTGGCTCTGAAAAAATCTTAAAAAAAACCCTGGTGAAGCTGCTTTTCACCAGGGTTTTTTTCCCAATGCCTTGCACTGCCTGGATAGGTGTGCTAAAATGATACTTAGAATATGTTCTGCAAAGACATTTGTGGGATAGGTTGACTTGGAGGTAGAAAAATGAAACGGATATTGGCATTGATTCTTGTGCTGGTAATAGCAATGAGCCTTGCAGCCTGCGGTGTACCTACGGAGAAAGCATCTGTACAAGGCGAGCAGGTTTTCTTGCCGAACAACTCTAAGGAAGATACCACGGATAAAGTTGTCGACGAAGAAACCGGAACGGAGGATATATCCGGAAATCAGAATGTCCAGAATAACGGCATCGTGGTAAATCTGAATCAAAATGAAGATACTACCACTGACGATCAGAACAATACGGTTCAAATTGTAGAAAACAACACCGTTACCCCTAACGGTGAATACAACAAAGGCATCGTGTTGGTTAAAGTGAAAGAGTCCTTCAATAGCAGTGACCTGGGCACATTGGCATACACTTCCGCTGCACCGCTTTATACCGGTTCTAAGTGGTATAGCGTACAATTGAGCAATGCTGACAAGACTGAGGAAGCTGTTACATACTTGGCTGAGCTGGGTACTTTTGCAGGTGTTGACTACGACTATGTAATGTCCACTGGTACAACTACAGAATCTGTTGATGTTTCCCACAATCCCCATTATGACGATCATAAGCACCATCACACCCATAAGGTGCCGGATGGCTGGAAATATGTTACTGATAACGGCAAGCGTCCCGGTGGCAGCCCGGATGTTGTGGTAGCAGTCATCGATACCGGTGTAGATTATAACCACCTGGATCTTCATAACAACATCTGGATCAACACTGCTGAAATCGCTGACAATGGTCGTGACGATGACGGCAATGGCTATATCGACGATGTTTACGGCTGGGACTGCGTTGGCAACGACAATGATCCTATGGACGATAACGGTCACGGCACCCATGTTGCCGGCATCATTGCCGCTGAAAACAATGAGCTCGGCGGCGTAGGTATTGCCTACAACTGTAAAATTATGGTGCTGAAGGCCGGCAATTCTTCCGGTTACTTCAATAATTCTGACATTGCAGAGGCAATCCAATATGCTTATATGAATGGTGCGTCTGTGATCAATATGTCCTTTGGCGGCTATTTTCTCTCTGTTGCGGTGGAAGAAGCCCTGGAAAATGCGTATCATTCCTGTATTTTGGTGGCAGCTGCCGGCAATGATGGACGGTGCAACCGCATTGGATGTACGGCTCATCCCAACGCAGCTCCTGCTTATCCTGCGGCATTGCCCTATGTTATTGGCGTCATGAGTACAAATGCCGCCGGTACCGGAATATCGGGTTTCTCGAATTTCGATCACTATCCCTGGGGGGATGTTGAGTATGAGGTCTTTGCGGTTGGCCAGTCTGTTCCTTCCTGCTGGCCCGGAAACAAATACGCCACGCTCAACGGTACATCCATGGCAGCACCCGCTGTTTCGGGTATTGCTGCGCTGCTGCGTTCCTACTATTCTGACCGGGAGGTATATTCCTCGAAATTTATTCAAAGTCAGATCGTGAATACAAGTGAAAACATTCTTGACGGTGCCCACGCGGTTGTGGATGTCTATAAGGCTTTGACCTCGGCGCCTAAGCCCAGTGTCAGTCTTTACGATTCCTTTATTGACGATGATGCTGCGATCAGCGAGAAGAATAATGGCAACGGCGTCATCGATGCCGGCGAGACCGTGCGTTTGCATGTGTCGCTGTATAACCGCGGCGGCGTGGCTTCTAATGTGAATGTGACAGCAGATACGATCCGGAATAATGATTCTTCTTTGACGGATCCTTATTTTACCTTTGTCAACTCGGCAATTTCATTGTCGGATATTGGCACCTACTCCGTCAGAGAATCCGGTGACAAGTATTTTGAGATCATTGTCAGTGCGGATTGTCCCAATGATTATCTGGTAGATTTCAATGTTCATTTTACCTATAGAAACGGCATGGATGAAGAGGATCTCACGGTTTACAGTGATAACGGAAAGGCTAAAGCGCAATTTAATGTCAGCAGCGGCTGCTACCTGCCGGCTACGATAACAGAGGATACGACATTTACAGCTGACCGCTATTATATTGTCGGACAGAATGTGATCATTCCCCAGGGAGTTACTGTCACCTTTGAGGAAGGCTGCCAGATCCAGTATTATGCAGATATGGAGTATTATGATTCTCCCCGGTTTTTCGTATATGGGTCGCTGAATTTCAACGGCAGTGCTGAAAAAACGGTCAACATTTTCCCCAGTGAACGGTTTTTGGAATTGGGGTATGGCTGCATAGTGGAGAATAGGGGAGCTGTGCGCCTGGATTATGTGGAGTCTATGAATTTCGTGGTGAAGACACTTTCAACTGCAACGGAAACATTGGTCACCAACTCCAGGCTGCGTCAAAATCCAATCATTCGGGACATGGGGTATCGTTTACTTGCTCTAGAAAATGGCGATACAACCTGGTTAAGCAATTACTATGTTGGCAGCAACGGTGAAGTATGTACTTATGAAAATAATTATATCGAACTGCTGATGTCTGAGACTTTTTTGGCTGCGAACATAAACAATAATTATTTTGTACATATTACCGGAAATTATGGCTCTATCGAAGCACTGAAAGAATTCACCAACAATGTTGTCTATACATATTCTATCGATACGGTAGAAACCTGTTCTTTCCGAGCGCAGAATGTCAGTCTGTTTTATGGAACAGCATCCAACAATCGGTTTATAACCGCGGATGATGCAGATCCCAAGTCACTGCTTACGATGCAATTTGAAGAAAAAAACGAGAATGTTTTTGACAATCAATTCTCCGAGGGGTATCTAAAGTATCTCGACCAGGTGATCAGTGGCTATTATGATTCCACCGGCAATCCCACTGTGGATGTTTACGGTTCTTTGGGGGATCCTGCTGTGTTGTGGCCCCATATAGTCAGTGTGGAGTTGTTCGACAAGGACGGCAATCCGATCACCACCGTCGGCAAGGAAGAGATCAAAGTCCGGGTCACCTTTAACCGGCCTATGGACACCGGTAAGGAAACCTCCCTGACCTTCGGTACTATTGAGCCTTATGCAGACTACCGCATCAATGGCAGCTATGTTTCTGATACTGTTTGGGAGGGAACATACACCCTGAAGGCGCAGATCGAAAACGGTCAGAACTTCCTGAAGGCAAATAATGCCTGTGCTGCAGAAGATCCTACCAAGGTTGTATTTGGCGAATATCAGCTTCACGAGTTCACCATCGACACCACCGCCGCTATGTCCATGAACCTACAGGCGCTTGCGAAGGAAGAGGGCATTGAGCTGACCTTTGCACAGGACGATTACGATACCTTGCTGGGTTACAATATCTACCGTGCTGACAGCAAGGACGGCAACTATGTCAAGCTTAACCCCGCTATTCTGCTTCCCAGCGATAGCATATTCCTTGACGAGAACGCAGAACCCGGCAAGACTTATTGGTACACCTACACGGTAGTGCTTACTGACTTTACCGAGTCTAACCCTGCCGGCAAGGTAGTGGCAACCGCTATGGACACTATGTCTCCCTCTCTTTACCATACACCGGTTAATCAAGGCTACGAGAGCAACAATCTGGTCATTTCGGCTACTGCCAGCGATAATGTAGGCATTCAAAGCGTAACCCTCTATTATCGTACTGTGGGTGCAACGGAATGGAAAGCCCTTGGGATGTCCAGACAAAACGACAAGTTCAATGCAACGATTTTTGGCAGTGATGTTACTTTGGCAGGCATTGAATATTACATTGTTGCTACCGATGGTATTAACACAGTAAACAAGGGCTCTGCTGAAGTTCCGTATACCGTCTTGGTGAAATCTGCCGACAGCTTACTGGGCAAGGGTGATGTGGATGGCAACGGTATCGTTACCACTAAGGATGCTTTGATGCTGATGCAGTGCTTAAATGGTGACTTGCTCCTTGCTGACGATGCCTTCAAACGGGCGGACCTGAACGGTGACAACCAGCTTTCCTCTGCTGAAGCCCTGCGCATTCTCCAGTACATTAACGGCAAAGTAACCACTTTGAAGATGTAGTGGAGGCAGGAATATGAAATTGCACAAAATACTGAATAAACTGGTCAGCCTTTTGTGTGTTGTTTCATTGCTTTTCTCCCTGTGTAGTACGATGACCTTCGCGGTGACCGCAAATGCGGTCACCGCTACGACTAGCAGCACAGTTAAGCAAGGAAACACAGCATATTGCTATGTGTATATTGACACGACGGAAGGCTTGGCAGCGCTGGATGTTACCATACATTATGATCCGGCGAAGGTGAAGATAACCAATGTGTACAACAGCATCAGCTGTACCCTTTATGACAGCGTGACAAATCCGGATAACATTCAGTTTTCTTACATTCTGGACGGCAAGGGGGCAGCGTCAAAAACACAGCTTTTCTATTTTAGGTATCAGGTTCTTTCTGGCGCGGATATTGGTGATGCCTGGTTTGATATCACCATTGGCGAGGCCTACGATACTTCCTTGAATGAAGTGGCAGTCACCGGCTCTCGCTGCAGCTTTACCATTGCAGAAACGGTTACCAACAAAAGCTGCAGCATCTACGGCAGTGCCGCGGTATCAACAGCAGTTGGTCAAGAGTTTACTTTGGACTATCGGTTCAGCACCTATCAGATCGCCTCCGGCACGGCAGTGATCACCTATGATCCGGAGCTTTTCCAAGTGGCGAATGTGACCAATGGTACATTCCTCAATGGTAAAGTGGCAGATATCAATACAGACCTGATCGGTACTATTTATATTTCTTTTGTCGGTACGGAATATAATACCAATACCAATTTGGTGTCGGTGACATTTCGGACAATCAAAAATGTGGCACAAAGTTCGCCCATTGTATTAAAGACACCGGAGCTTTTGGACAAAGAGTTAAATAAAATCCTTTGCACAGGTTATACCACCAATGTGACCGTTGCTTTTGACGACACCTATGTGGGAGATGCACCGGCTATGTGGCTGGATGGCGTGTTCTCCCGTGAAAAACAGCAGATCGTTTTGACAGTAAATCTGGAGGCAGGTTCTCATTTGGGCGCAGGTGATTTTGTGATTTGCTTTGATCCTACGCTGGTTTCCTACAATTCCTGCACAAAGGGTTTTTCACCCTCTTTCTTTCACATCAATGAGAAGAATGCAAGTGCCGGAGAACTGAAATTCCATATTATTTCGCTTTCGGATATTATAACGGAAGAGACGGTTTTGACAGTTGTCTTTGATATTAAGAATCAGGGCAGCTGCAGCGCTGTGGATTTCGCACTGACGGGAACCGGATTGACAGATTCTCTGACAGAAGGCATTCAGCTAAATTTCATTGGCGATACAGTGAAGGCGGAGTATCAGGTTACATTCCTGGATGTGGATGGCAGTATCTTGCAGACCGGCCGATATGCTTATGGAGAGCCTGTGATTGCACCGTCCAACATAGTAAAGGATAACGGCACCTATGCTTATACCGTTTCAGGTTGGGATCAGGAAATCACAGATTGCGCCGGAAATGCTACATACAGAGCCACTGGCGGAATCATGCGGCTGCTGAAAGATACAGTGGTATCCACATTGGTTCTGAGGCCCAATACTACACTGGATTTAAATGGAAAGACGCTGTCTGCCGACTTGTTAGTAGCAATGAACGGCGCCGGGATCATGGATGGCGGCGTTGCGTGTGCCGGTGGCGGATTGCTGAAGATACCCAGGGAAAATCTTGCGCTTGATCAGGATAATGGCGGTATTATTCCGGTTTGGAATGGTGTAGACGGTTATGTTTTTACCCGTGTGACTTTCCAGACATTATCCAGAGTCGCCGATTCCGGTGTTGCACAGTATATTTTCTTGCCTGGGCTAAGCAACAAAGAAGCAATCTCACTTTTGGCTGATGGCGGCTTGGATAATGGCTTGAAAATTCAGGTTCGCTTAACTTGGAACGACGGTTTCTCTCAGCAGTTCTATACCTATAGCGATGACTTGGTCGAGCAGGTCTTTGATGGAAGCGGAAGTAAGGCGTTTGACCTGATCATTACCGGTATTGTTGGTATTGAGGATATGGATGCAAGTGCAGTCATTGTCACAGATTCCGGTCCCCAGGCAATAGCGAAGGGCACGATCCTGCTGACCGACTAAAATCAAATGGGAGTGCTGGGAAGATCGTCTGCAACAGAACGCCTGGCTCTGAAAAAAACCTGATAGTAAAAAGTCCCAAACCAAAACGGTTTGGGACTTTTCTTATGGTGGAGAATGCTGATTTATTACTGCACAGGGGCATCCATTGGAGAAATACTTGCAATTCTTGGTAAAAACAGTTATGATGATACAAGAAAAAAGGTATAAAGAAATTGAGATAAAGAAATTGATACAAAGGAGAACAATATGGGAACCTATATTTTGCAAGTAATCAGCCTTTTGGGCGGATTGGCTTTGTTCTTGTTTGGTATGGATATTATGGGCAAGGCGCTGCAGCGCACCGCCGGCGGTAAATTACAGAATATTCTGGCAAAAATGAGTTCTACTGTTTGGAAAGGCTGTATTCTGGGTCTGGCTGTTACGGCTGTCATCCAATCCTCTTCTGCAACTACGGTGATGGTAGTGGGTTTTGTCAACTCCGGCATTATGACATTGCAGCAGGCAGTTGGCGTCATTTTAGGCTCTAACATTGGCACAACTGTCACATCCTGGATTTTGTCTTTGTCTGGTTTGGAAGGCGATAGCTTTATCGTGCAGGTGTTCAAGCCGGATACTTTGGCACCCATTATCGGCATTTTGGGTATCGCTCTTTTTATGTTCACCAAGAGCGAAAAGAAAAAAGGCATCGGCACCATTTGCCTTGGCTTTATGGCGCTGATGACCGGTATGGAAATTATGGGCGACTCCATGGGCTTCTTAAAGGAAGAAGCATGGTTCGGTCAGCTGATGATCTCCTTCTCCAATCCCATTTTGGGTATTCTTTTCGGCGCGATTTTAACGGCGATCATTCAATCCAGCTCTGCCTCTGTTGGTATTTTGCAGGGCTTGTGTGTCACTGGCGCCGTTACCTTTGGCTCTGCCATCCCCATTATTTTGGGTCAGAATATCGGTACTTGTGTCACCGCAATGTTGGGCGCAGTGGGTGCTAACCGCAATGCCCGGAGAACCGCGACGATCCACCTGTTAAACAAAATCTTCGGCGCAGTATTGTTTGCAGTTGTATTCTATGGCTTAGGCTTGTTTATCGATTGGAAATTCCTGGATACAGCCACCCGCCCCTTGGATATTGCGATCATTCACACTGCTTACAATGTAGCGATCACCTTGATTTTGATCCCGGCAAGAAATTTGATGATCAAAGCGGTTTGCAAGATCATTCCCGATGCCGTCGAGCCGGAAAAAGTGGTACTTTTGGACGAGCGTCTGCTTGCAACCCCTGCTGTTGCCGTGCAGCGCGCCCATGAAGTGGCAACCGAAATGGCAGAGGATGCCGTAAAGGCTATGCATTTGGCGGTGGGATTGCGGAAAAAGTTTGATCCTGCCATTATGGCGCAGGTTGAAGCGTTGGAGGACAAAACCGACCGTTACGAAGATGCTCTGAACACCTATCTTGTGAAATTGTCCAATATGCAGTTGTCCGTTGGGGATAACCGCATCTTAAACACTGTGCTGTACTCCGTTTCCGACATTGAGCGTATGGCTGACCATGCTATGTCCGTTGCAGAGGCCGCCCAGGAACTGGAAGAAAAGAAGATTGTGTTCTCCCAGCAGGCCAGGGGCGAGCTGGAAGTTCTGGAACAGGCTGTTTTGGATATTATGACCCGTACCGTATCGGCTTACGGCAATTTTGACAGGGCAGAAGCTGCCAAGATTGAGCCGGAGGAGCAGGTTGTTGATGCGCTGGTCCGTGAAATTAAAAGCCGCCATGTTCGCCGTTTGCGCGAGGGTCTTTGCACCGTGGAATACGGCTTTGTGCTGGAGGACTTTATGACCGCCTTCGAGCGTACCGCTGACCACTGCTCCAATGTGGCTGTGGAAGTGATGCAGGTTGCAGAGGGCAAGCTGGAAGCCCACGAATACCTCAATGCTTTGAAAGCCGGCGAGCTTCGTGAGTCTGCTGCATTCGCAGAGCAGTTTGCACATTACCGCGCCAAGTTTGTATTCCCTGACGAAAAATAAAAGCAAAACCGCTGATACTTTGGTATCAGCGGTTTTTATGTCTATTTGACAGGAACTGCCACTTGTGTAATGTAATCTTCGCTGTGGCTGCCCCGGTTGGGAGGGCCTTCCATATAAATGGAACGGAAAGGACCTGTGATTTCAATGTTATTTTCCTTCACATAGGTCATCAGTGCGCGCATAGCGTTAGGCATTCCCTCATAGGGACCGCGGTAATAGATGCACAGAGCCGGTGTTTCCGGAAATTCCATCCGTTCCGGACCGTCAAAATCCTCTTCCACCGGGATGCAGCACAGAATATCCAGTTTGTCCGCAGACTGGGACATCCGCATGGTGAACATTCTGCCAAGCATGGACATTTTTCCGGTTCGGGCAGCGGCAATATAGGTGTCCCGGAGAACATTGGCTGCCTGGGAAACATCGCTGCACTGATACTGTCTGGCAAAGCAGACCTGCCGGGGCAGGCTGGTTTTGCGGACGGTAAAATCGCCCGGCTTTGCGGCGCGCACCTGAAGCATCTGGATATTCCGGTCCAGGGCAGACCGCAGGTCCATAAGGCGCTTCAAATGAATGTCGATGTTTTCTGTATCGTAATAATATTCCTGCACTTCTTTCAGGGAAAGACCAAGCTGCTGCAGGGAACGGATGGAGCGGATCTGGGTCATATTATCCGCTGTGTAATAGCGGTAGCCGCTCTCCTCATCCTTGACAGCAGGGGTCAAAAGACCCAGTTCTTCATAGACAAGGAGTGCTTTTCGGGTAACGCCCATAATCTTTGTAACTTCTCCGATTTGGAAAAGTGTCTCGTCGTGTTTTCTCATAGAAATCTCCTAAAAAACGGATAAAATATATTGACTTGAACCCCAGGGTACGACTTATAATGAAACTGTACCATATTATGCATTTTTTGGCAAGAGAAAATGCGAAAAATGTCTGAAAGACAAATTTACTAAAGGAGAGGTACTTATGAGTAAAAAACTGATAGCACTGCTGCTTTGCCTGTGCATGGCGCTTGCCTGCATCCCTGCAGTTTATGCAAGCGGTGCCGAGAACCTGGAGGGCGCACTGGCTGCCGCAAAACCCGGCACTACTGTCACCCTTCAAGAGGACACCACTGCTGCGCGGGTAGTTGTTCCCAAGGGTGTTCTGCTGGACCTGAACGGCCACACATTGACCTCTGATTTTGTTGTCGTTGTCAATGGTCAGCTGTTTGACAGCACAAACAGCACCGGCAAGATCGTGATTCCTCAGGATATGCTGACCATTGTTGGCGATAACAATGGCGTATTGCCTGTCTGGAATCCCAATGAGAATTGCTTTGTTTTGGCAAAGGCGACTTATCAGCAGCTGATGAGACCTGCAGCAGACAATTCTTATGCACAGTACATTTTTATTCCCAATTTCGACAGCAAAACCGTGGCGTTGCTGGCTGACGGCGGCGCAGACAATGGCGTTGCCATTACTGTGCAGTTAAGCTGGGATAACGGCGCTTGTAAGCAGACCTATACCTTCCCGGAAGATATGGTCAAAACTGTTTACTCCAGCTTCAGAAACGGCGTTGCCGGTCAGGTCTTTATGCTGACAGTTTCCGGTATTGCCGGTATTTCCGATATGAAGATTTCTGCAGTTGCTGAATCTACTGCAGGTGGCGCCATCCGCAGCACAGTCCAGAATCTGGATGCGTCCATTAAATATACGGTAACCTTTGCTGATTGGGACGGCACAGTCCTGAAAACCGAGTCCGTAGCTTCCGGCAAGGCCGCTACCGCGCCTGCAGATCCTACCCGTGCAGGTTATACCTTTGCCGGTTGGGACAAGGCATTTAATAACATCACCGGTGATCTGGTGGTGACCGCAACCTACACCAAGGCAAGCGTTCCCTCTCTGGTGATCGGCAACGAAGAAGCAGAAGCCGGCGATACCAAGGTGGAGCTGCTGGTGGACATCGAGAATAACCCCGGTGTTGTGGGCCTGACGGTGAGAATGGAATATGACGACACCGTACTGACGGCTACAAGAGCCGGTACTGACGAAGCCTTCGATGAGCTGAGCTTCCAGAAGCCCGCAAAGTATAAAAACGGCTGTAAGCTGATTTTCTACGCGGCAGAGGTAGAAGAAATTTTGGATGGCCCTGCGTTCTACATCCGTTTTGATATCAGCGAGGATGCAGCACCCGGAACCTACCCCGTAAAGCTGATCGTTGAGCAGGCACTGAACGAAAAGAGCGAAGATGTTGAACTCTTTGTTGTTGACGGCAGCATCATTGTAGAATAATAAAAACATTTACAGGAGGAATCAGCAATGAGCAAGAAATTACTTAGTTTTCTTTGCGCGATTGCCCTTGTGCTGAGCTTGGTTCCCGTAACTGCGTCTGCAGCAGGCGCAGCTGCTGAAACTGCGGTGATCACCGTGGAGCAGAACTGGGCGATCTCCGGTCAAACCATTGAGATCGATATCAGCATTCAGGACAACCCCGGTATTCTGGGCGGTACATTCACAGTATCCTGGGCAGAAGGCCTGGAATTGATCTCTGCCAAGAGTCAGGATGCATTTGATGAGCTGAATTACCAAAAGCCCAGTAAGTACAATCCTGCCGGCACCAACTTCATCTGGTACGGCGACTCTATTTCCGAAATTTTGGACGGCACTTTCCTGACACTGACCTTTAAGGTGTCTGAAAATGCGGTTGCCGGCAGAAATCTGGCTGTCAATGTGATCGCTAAGCAGGTTCTGGATACCAAGCAGAACGATGTGAATGCCATTTGCATCAGCGGCGGCGTGCAGGTCATTGACTACATCCCCGGTGATGTGAACCGGGATGGCGTTGTGGACCTGAAGGATGTCATTGCTCTGGTACAGTATGTGTCCGACGACTGCACCACCGATCCTGATGGTTTTAACATTTCCTTGACTGAGGCTGCTGCCGATGTCAATGATGATGGCGCTATCGATCTGCGTGAT
>JAEIGA010012122.1_pt1 | contig 13080 bp, 13 predicted proteins | sample 9270691 | NCBI WGS metagenome assembly JAEIGA01 (sample SAMN17057246, study PRJNA624740) | gut metagenome | biome: biome; isolation source: fecal sample | host: Bos grunniens | place: China: Xizang | collected 2019 | reverse complement strand
TATAGTGTTTACAAATACAGCTGTTGCAAGTGCATTTGGTATGATTACATGGAGTATTCTTCATTATATAGAGCATAAAAGTTTTTCATTCTTAGAAATGATTGTAGGAGCAGTTGCTGGTCTTGCAACTATAACTCCAGCTGCAGGATATGTTACACCATTTGCTTCAATATTTGTAGGTATTTTAGGTGCTTTAGTTTGTTTCTTCTGTGTAATATTTGAAAGAAAACGATTTGATGATGCCTTAGATGTTTGGGGTACTCATGGAATGGGTGGTTTTTTAGGTACTCTTTTAATTGGTGTACTTGCTAACAGCACTATCAATGGAGTTGAACGTGGATTTAATCAATTTTTAGTTCAATTATTTGGTGCAGTTGTAATTGGCATATACTCAATTGTTGTTACTTATATAATATTTGTAGTTGTTGATAAGATAAAATCTATAAAAGTTAGTGAAGAAATACAAAGAGATGGTTTAGATAAAGCATTCTTTGGTGAAACTGTTATGGATTTACGAGATAAATAAAAATAACTTAAATATTAATGTTACTTTAAAAATAATCAATAATTTTGATATATAATAAAATACTAATAAAAAAGTCTTTTATATTTTATATAAAAGACTTTTTTATTTAGATATTTTTTATAAATTTATTAGTATTTATAAAACAATATTTATATCATCATTACAGTTATAACATTTATTATCACTTATATGTATTTGTGTGTTATATATACCTCTAGTTATTAATTCTTTATTACAATTAGGACAATAAGTGTTATTATCGACACCTGCAACGTTACCTATATATACATAATTTAGATACTTCTTAGCTATATTTTTAGCCTCTAACATATCGTCTATATTAGTAGGTGGATTATTTAAATTATATCTTGGGAAATATCTACTTAAATGTAGTGGTATATTCTTATCAATGCTAGCTATAAACTTAGCTATATTCTCTATTTCTTCTATTGAGTCATTTTCACCACTTACCATAAGTGTAGTTATTTCTATATGACAATGCTTACTAGCTAAAGCTATTGTTTCTAAAACAGGTTCTAATTTTGCACCACATATATTATTGTAGTATTTATTTGTATATCCTTTTAAATCTATGTTCATAGCATCAATATATGGAAGTATCTCTTCTAATGGTTCTTTATTTACATATCCATTTGTAACTAAAACAGTACTTATATTTTTATTTTCTTCTTTTATCTTTTTACATACATCATATATATACTCATACCACATAAAAGGTTCATTATAAGTAAATGCTATTCCAATATTATCTTTCATATTTTTAATTATATCTATTAATTCATCAGGATCTATATATTCACTTTTAGGCATTTGTTGCGAAATTTCATAGTTTTGACAAAAGCTACAACTCATATTACACCCAAAAGTACCAACTGATAATATATTAGATCCTGGCTTATAATGATATAGTGGCTTTTTTTCTATAGGATCTATATTTGCAGAAGTTACTTCTCCATAATTTATAGCAACACCGATTTTATCTTCTACTGTTCTTACATTGCAAACTCCAAATTTATTTTCTTTTAATATACAATTATGAGGACATAATTTACATCTTATACTATCTTCTTTTTCTTCATAAAAAGGTATCTTAGATTTCATTATTTTCACCCTCTTTGTATCTTATAACTTCAAATCTTTCTATCTCATAATCACTATTTGGGTCTATACCACCTTTTTGACATGCAATGTTTAATTGTTCTTCTACAGTATCAATCCCTTCAAGGTCTGGTAATAAAAGGCCTCTATTTTGACCTTTACTTACTATTACTCCATATATTTTAGGATTTAATTCTTCCTTTGTAGCTTTAATAGGGTCTGTAAGTACATCTACAGATATATCAATGTCTACAAGCTCATCTTCTGTAACTTCTAAAAATCTAGGGTCTGCAAATGCTGCTTCTATTGCATTTCTTATTATTTCATTTGCTACACAATCAGTAGTTGGTAATATAGTTCCTATACAACCTCTTAATTGTCCAAATTTTTTAAGAGATACAAAAACACCATGTCTTTCTTCTAGCATTTCTTTAGGTAGGTTATTATCAACTATCATCAATCTCTTATTTTTAAAGTAGTAATTTAAGCTTTCTCTAGCTAATTTAACATATGAGTTTGAGTTAGATATTTTATTATTAAATTTTTCATCTCTATCGTTTAACAAAGTATTTAAGTTACTTGTGGCTTCTTCTTTTAAATTAAATTTCATAACTCCATATCCCACACCAAAAGGACCTTCATATGATAATAATTCTCCATTTATATTATTACCTTCCATAGAACCTAAAAGTATATATAAAGACCTTAAACCACATTCTCCTGCTTCTTCAACCATACATTTATCCATATTAAATACACTTAAAACGTCTCCATTTTTTAAGTTCTCAATTAAAGTCTTATCAAAGTTTGCACCTTGTGGAGAATACTCATATGGTCCATCTTTTGTTAATCTATGAGATAAATCTCCACTTGCTATTACTACTATATTTTTATTTAAATTTTCAGCAGCCTTTTTTATTGCCATTCCAAACTTATACAAATCTATATCACTTAATATAGAATATGTAATGTGTACTAACTTATAATTATTATAGTATTTATTTATAAAATACATTGGAATCATACTACCATGGTCTAATTCATAATCCTTATTAAATCTTCTAAGTAGTTTTGAATCTACTGCCGCTGCTGCAATATTTTCACTTTTGCAGATATTTAAAAGTTCATTATTAAAATCCATATCTATATCTGCTACCATATTAGTTTCAAAATCTCTAAAATTTCTTAAATCACCACTTATAGTTTTTTCATTAGATATAGCTATTGCATCTGAAAACATAGTTCCATGAGGTGTTATTATTACTATAGTTTCTGGCTTTAAATCACTTATCTCTTTACCTATTTTTTCACATGAATTTATAGTATTTTGTATTGTTTTTTCTTCACCTTTGCCTATAGTTGGAATTATTAGTGGTGGATGTGGCATTAAATAGTTTCCTAATATATTTTTCATTTTATCCCTCTTATCATTATTTTAATATTTTAAATTAAATTTCTAAACTTATTATTAAAAACCTAGATATTTTTTATTCTATATGCAATCAATATTTTTTAAAAATAAAGTTAGCTATCCCTTTATAAATATATATCCTTTACTATTAAAAATTAGATTCTAAACAAAGAAGCCCTTATACAGTAAAATCATTTTACTGTATAAGGGCTATTTATATAAAAATGCCTATTAAGTTATATTATTTTCCGAAATGTCTTTGTAATAATCCTAAGAATGCTTTTCCGTGTCTAGCTTCATCTTTACACATTTCATGAACCGTATCATGTATTGCATCAAGACCTAACTCTTTAGCTTTCTTAGCTATTTTTAATTTTCCTTCTGTTGCTCCGTATTCAGCTTCAACTCTCATTTCTAAGTTTCTCTTAGTATCTGCTACTACAACTTCCCCTAATAATTCAGCAAATTTTGCAGCATGTTCTGCTTCCTCATATGCTATTCTTTGATAAGCTTCTGCTACTTCTGGATATCCTTCTCTATCAGCTTGGCGACTCATTGCTAAGTACATTCCTACCTCTGTACATTCTCCAACAAAGTTAGCTCTTAATCCTTCAAGTATTTCTTCATCTATACCTTGAGCTGCACCTATTCTGTGCTCATCAGCCCACTTTAGGTCACCTTGCATTTCTTCAAATTTGTCAGCTCCAACTTTACATACTGGACATACTTGTGGAGCTGTTTCTCCTTCATGTATATATCCACATACTATACATACGAATTTTTTCATGGTTATTATTTCCCCTCTCTATATCAATTTAATTATTTTTCTTTATTATAGTATATATATATACCTTGTTAATTTACTTTTAAACATCTTTTACAATTTATTTTTAACAATGTAACTATTTAAAAATCTTTCTTTTGCCTTTAATACATGATTTCTAGTTTCACTTTCTGCTAGATATTCATCACCCGCTTCTATAGAAGCTACAATCCTTTTGTGTTCTTATAGAGCTTCTACTCTATTTTCTATACTCCTAAAACTTACTTTTCTTAAACTTTTTAAATATTCATATATATACTCTAATTTTGATAAAAGTCTTTTATTTTTACTTGAATATTGTTCCTTTTCTATGAACATTTACTGCTACTACTTCAATTTCTAATTGTCTTATGGCCTCTCTTACTGGGGTTCTACTAATACCCATACTCGATGCTATAATATTTTGTACTAATCTATCTCCACTTTTTAATTTATTTTCAAAAATAGTATTTCTAATCTCATATAATACGATTTCTCTTATTTGTCTTAAGTCTTTATTACTATCTACTATTTTAAACATTTTATCACCTACTGTACAATATAGTAATATAAAATAATAGACTTAGATAATGTGTAAATTAACATCATTTCTAAGTCTATTATTTTATTTATATAGTATATTTCTACTTATTTTATTATACACTTTATTATTTTACACCATTATTTTTTATATGTAGGTTTAATTATTATAATTAACTTTTAATTTTATGTTGTTACTCTACTCTATTATATATAATCCCTTATATTATTAAACAAAAAACTTAAGTAATATACCTGCAGCTACTGCAGATCCTATAACACCAGCAACATTTGGACTCATTGCATGCATTAATAAGAAATTTGATGGATTTTCTTCTTGTCCAACTTTTTGAACTACCCTTGATGCCATAGGTACTGCAGAAACCCCTGCTGCACCTATCATTGGATTTATTTTACCACCAGTTAACTTACACATTATCTTTCCTCCAATTACACCCGATGCTGTACCTATAGCAAATGCTGCAAGACCCATAGCTATGATTCCTAATGTTTGAATACTCAGTAATGTTTCTGCATTAGTAGTTGCTCCAACAGTTAACCCAAGTAATATAGTTACTATATACATTAAAGAGTTTTGTGCTGTTTCAACTAACTTAGGTACCATTCCTGATTCTTTTATTAAGTTCCCAAACATAAGCATTCCTATAAGTGGTGCTGAAGTTGGTAATAATCCTATAACTACTATCATAACTACTATTGGAAATACTATTTTTTCTGTTTTAGAAACAGGCCTAGTTTGTTCCATTTTTATAGCTCTTTCTTCTTTAGTAGTTAAAGCTTTTATTATTGGCGGTTGTATAACTGGAACTAAAGCCATATATGAGTACGCTGCAAGTGCTATTGTTCCTAACAAGTGCGGTGCTAATTGTCCTGTTAATTGTATAGCTGTTGGTCCATCTGCACCTCCTATTATTCCTATAGAAGAAGCTTCCGGTCCTGTAAATCCTAGCGCTATCGCTCCTAGAAAAGCTGCAAATACCCCAAATTGAGCTGCTCCTCCTAATAACATTGTTTTAGGATTTGCTATCATTGGTCCAAAATCTGTTCCTGCCCCTATACATAAAAATATTAGTGGAGGATAAATACCAAGCTTTACTCCTTGATATAAATAGTAAAATAATCCACCTGGCTCCATTAAATTAGCTCCTGGCATATTTGCAAGTAGCATACCTGTTGCTATTGGTATTAATAAATATGGTTCATAGCCTTTTGATATAGCTAAGTATAAAAATATACATGCTATAGATATAACTATTATTTGTTTAAAGTTCATCATTGCAAAACCAGATTCTGCAATGAAGCTTGTTAAAATCTGACTCATTTAAAATTCCCCCTCTGGTTTACAATTACTATCCTATTACTAATATTACATCCCCAAGATTAACATTTTGACCTTTTTCTACATTTATAGATGTTATTGTTCCGTCTATAGGAGATATTATTTCATTTTCCATTTTCATAGCTTCAAGTATAGCAACTACATCCCCTTTTTTAACTGTTTGGCCTTCTTTAACTAATATATTGAATATACTACCTGGCATTGGAGCACTTATTTGTTCTCCGTTACCTCTTACTTGCATAGTTTTTTCTTTAACTGGTTGATCTGTACTTTTTGTTACTTGTCCTGGTTGTACTTCTTCTATTTCAACTTCGTATACTTTTCCATTTAATGTTATATGATATGTTTTTGCACTCATTTTTTTAATCTCCCTTTTTAATTTATATATTATCTTAAACAATGTTTATTTGTTAAAGAATACTTTTATTAATATAATTTTCATATGATTTTTTAGTTACTTTATTCTTGTTACTCTTCTTATATGAAGATTTGGATTTATTTTTCCATCCCCAACCATTGCTGAAGCTGCTAAACAAGCTACTAATCTTTCTTCTTCATCTTCATTCTCTATCACTGTATTAGTATTAACAGATGGTTCACGATTTTTTTTATTTTCATTGAATATTACTTTAAATGAACTTAGTATTATAGCAATTAGTGCTAATGTTAAAAGAACTATTGTCATACTTGATATTGTAATAGATATAGCTTCTAAAAATGTTGTATTCATATTATCACCTATCCTCTACATCGTTACTGTTATATATTGTATAACATTATCATTGACTACCTCTTCAACCTTTGTTTTATACTTACCTTCTAAGAATTTAGGAGCTATTTGTGGGAATAATGCATAAGCTAATACATCTTCATCACATTTGGCTAATTCTCCAACTTCTTTTTTCATAGCTTCAAATTCTGGAGCTATTAAATCAGCAGGTCTTACTGTTATAGTTTCTTCATCGCCAATTATTTTCTTTTTAATTTCTTCATCAATTTTTGTTGGAGCTTGTCCATACAATCCCTTTACATAATCTTTTATTTCTTTAGGAACTAATTTATATCTTTCCCCTGTTAATACATTAAATAAACTTTGAGTTCCAACCATTTGACTTAAAGGAGTAACAAGTGGTGGATATCCTAAATCTTTTCTAACTCTTGGTACTTCATTTAATACTTCTTCATATTTATTCTCAGCATTCTGTTGCTTCATTTGAGATAATAAGTTAGATAACATTCCACCCGGAACTTGATATTTTAAAGTTTGAGGATCTGTTAATAGTACTTTAGAATCAAGTATTCCTTCTGCCATATATTTATCTCTTATTGGTTTAAAATATTCTGCAACTTTAAGTAATTCTTCCATATTTAACTCAGGATTTCTATCCATCTCTGAAAATGCAATTGCTAAAGATTCAGTCGGTGGCTGAGAAGTCCCACCACTAAATGGTGATATTGCCGTATCTATTATATCAACACCAGCTTCTACAGCTTTCATATATAACATTTCAGCTATTCCACCAGTACAATGTGTATGTAGTTCTATTGGTAAATCTGTTGCCATTTTCATTTTCTTAACTAAATCATAGGCATTATATGGAGTTAATACCCCTGCCATATCCTTTATACATATAGAGTCAGCACCCATTTTTTCCATAGTTTTAACCAATTCAATATAGTACTCTGTAGTATGTACTGGACTTGTTGTAAATGATATTGCACATTGACAGTGGCCATTATATTTTTTTATGGCTTTCATAGAAGCTTCTAAGTTTCTAACATCATTTAATGCATCAAATACTCTTATTATATCTATCCCATTTTTTATAGATAATTCTATAAATTTTTCTACTGTATCATCAGCATAATTTCTATATCCAAGTAAATTTTGTCCCCTTAAAAGCATTTGTAACTTTGTATTTTTAATGTGTTTTCTTATAAGTCTTAGCCTTTCCCACGGATCTTCATTTAAAAATCTTATACATGAATCAAATGTTGCTCCACCCCATACTTCCATGGCATAGTATCCTACTTTATCCATAGTTTCTAAAATAGGTATCATTTCTTCTGTTTTTAATCTTGTAGCCATTAAAGATTGATGTCCATCTCTTAGTGCTGTTTCAGTTATTTTCAGCTTACTCATTCTAATTCCCACTTCCCCCTCTGAGATTTATTTTTAATAGTATATCTAAATTTTTCATTACTATTATTTTTTCTTATTTTTTCTACATATATTATATATTCTTATTATTTGTATACCAAGTTTTTTTAGTGTTTTTTAATAAATACACTATTTAAATATTGTATACAATTTCTTATTAATGAATATGTTTTTATTGTTATTTTATAAGAAATATTGTATTATTTACTTGTAAAATGATTTATAATTAGTAATTTATTTATTTGGTAATTAAAATCTATTCTAATAAAAAGGATTTTTTAAAGTTACAGGGTATTAGGGAAGGGCGATGAGAATGAAAAATTGGATGGATGAATTTGTTGAAAATACAGATTTATCACAAAATAGACCACTTAAAGATGTTGTTTATGAAAGCATAAGAAAAACATTAATAGATGGCAAAGTTCCTGCAGGAGAAAGATTTATTGAAAAAGAATACTCAGATAGGCTTAATATAAGTAGAACTCCAGTAAGAGAGTCGCTTAAGCAATTAGAAATTGAAGGTTTAGTTAAATATATTCCAAGAACTGGAGTTATTGTAAATAGAATAACTAAAGATGATGTTATTGAAATTTATAAAATAAGAAATTCACTTGAATTGTTAGTTGCAACTGAAGCTATGAAATATATTACTGAATCAGATGCTGTAAATATTTATAATTTATTGGATGAAACTGAGTTAGCTAATAAGAAAGGCGATATTGATAAAGTTATAAGTTTATTTACTAAATTTAATAATGAACTTTATAACTTAAGTAATATGAAAATACTACCTGCTATGATTTCTAATTTAAATAACTATTTAAATAGATTTAGAATAATATCTATAGAAGATGATGCTAGAAGGGAAAAGGCTTTATTAGAGCATCGTTATATATTAGATACAATAATAGCAAAAGATAGAGATTTAGCAGAGCTTATAATAAAAAAACATCTATATGACTCATTATCTGTAGTTTTAGAAGAAATTTCAGAATAATTATTTATAATAACATAAATATAAAAAATAGCCATAACTTAATTAATATAAGATATGGCTATTTTTTATATTTATTAATAATATACTAACTGCAAGTAAATCTGCACATCCACCTGGACTTATATTATCTTTTATATAAAGTTTCTCTAATTCATTGCACATCTTTTTACCTTCTTTTGTATATACTCCACCTAGATTCAAAATATTTTTAGCATCATTTTGCACTTTTTTTAAGGTATTTATATCATGTCTATAAACTATAGTGCTATCTTCAACTATAGACATAAGCTCTATTAATATTTGTGTATACAAATCATTTTCTTTTAATTTACTATCTTTATATTTATATATTATATTATCAAATAATATAGAAAGTCCATCTTTAACTTGACCTCTTACTCCAGTGAAACCATATTCTAAATATAATTTTTCACCATGTGTCAAATTCTCTTTTTTATCTAAATTTTTAAAATCATCTAATATATCTTCAACCATATTTTTTATAATTATATTTATATCTTTAAAGTTCTTTTTTTCATAAATAGCTTTACCTATAGATGCTATTGTAATTCCCATCAAAAATATCATACCTTTATGGGTATTTATATTTTTTGTAGCTTTAAACATACTTTCTTCACAGATTTTACCTACCTCTCTAATAGCATCAAATATATAATTAGGTTTTTGGTAGCTATATCCTATTTTAAACATCTTTTTTAAATATGGTGTTATAGTGATACTACTCTCTAAGAAAGTATAATAATCCATATCTTTATGAGAACCTGTGCTAACTGGAGATACTAATCCAAATGATGGAAAAGTTGAAACTTCACTTATCATAGCTTTTAATGCCATTTGAGATATATTATATGCTAATATCTCACTTTTATTTTCTTGTTGTTTATATTTAGAATATACATCTTCAAAATAAGTTTTTATTTCTTCTATACTATGAGTTTGAGCTCTTGAACAAACCTTAGCATCTAAATCACATATAAAACACTTTCTAGAGTTTTTAAATAAATCAGACCTAGATATACCTATAACCTCATCATCTTTCATCTTATATACATCTATATCTAAACATCTACCTAAGATATGATTTTCTTCTATGTCTATCATTAACTTTTTAACCATTATGAAGTCTAAATCAAATAAAAGGTGGCAAATCATACCTTCTCTATTTTTATATTTATCATTATAAACTATATATTTTTTATAATAAGTTAGTATTTCACTATAAATTATATTAACTATATCATCTGTTATATAGTTTGATTTTTCAATTCCTGGGTAATTAATTCTTACAGTTACCAATGTTTTATCTTTATTATCCTTAAATAATTGTTCTTGATGAGCTACTCTTTTTTCTCTATCAAATAAAAATTCTGATATTAAATCTATATTCATAATTAATTTGTAATAAATATATTATAACTTACTTATTACTTCTCCACCTTCCTCACTAAGTAAAAAATCTAAAGTTGTCTTAGGTACTAGAGACTTTACACTATTAAGTTCACCCTTTTTTAATAATGATCTAACTCTAGATGCACTTATTACCCCACTTTCAACTTCTTTTCTATCTATAATAAATACACCTACATTATACTTAGGTAATATTTCTTTAATTGTTTCATTATATGTATTAGTTACTTCACAATTTGGTTCTGTTCCTATATATCGTTTTACTATATTAAACTTTGGAACAAAGTATTTTCCAAATATATTGCAGTCTAGTTTTGTATATTCTTTTAATGTATCATCATTTTTCTTTAAAAAATAATTTGGAAAAGTTGCTGATGATATTATATACTCTCCAGCAGGTATAACTACTACATTGTTTAAGTCTTTAGTCCCTTCTTTTATAAGATCAAATCTTATTTTAAAAGGAAATACAGACTTATCTTCTTCTACCACAAATATTATTACATTTTCATTTTCTTTAGCTGCAGTCTCTATTATATATCTATGTCCTAATGTAAATGGATTACAATTCATAACTATAGATGCATATTTTTTATTATCATCTATATTGTACTTATCTTTTAGTCTATCTAAGCTAGTATTTATATTTTTATTTCCACATTCAAGTAAACTTACTTTATCTGTTGTATATATATTTTTATAAGCTAAGCCTTCAAATAAATATTGATTTTCTGGCTTTGTAAATATAAAACTATGATATTTACCTTCTAAATTTATCTTTTCAGTTACTTTTGATACTAATGTGTTAGATAAACCTAATCCTTGATAATTTTCATTTATAGCAAAGCATTTTAATATATTATCTTTTTTAGAACATGTTGCTATTATTTCATCATTTTCTTTAATTACTACAGTATAATCAACATCTTCATATTTTAAATTAAACTTATCTAGAAATTTACTTACTTCATTAGTTTCATACTTTGATTTTAAGTTTATGCTTTCTGTATTTAAGTACATCTCTTACTCCACCCTTATTTTTATACTCCAAAAAATCTATTTATTAATATAAATGCAATAAATCCTATTATCATAACAACATATATCATTATATTATCTTTTTCACTAGCAGCTACATATTTTTTCTTTTGAGTAAATTCTCTAGCTTCTTTAAACATGCCTTCTTCTCTAGCTTCTTTTAAAAGCTCTTTATTAGTTTTTCTAGATTGTTTTTTCTTGCTCATTTTTTATCTCCATATATAAATTTAATTTTTATATTTAATTTATAAGAAAAAGGTATTGTAAATTACAATACCTTTTCTCTTTATGTATCAATATTTAAATATATTTGCTTAAATTAAGCAAATATTCCAAATACGATTGATGCTACTACAAGCATTAATCCTCCACCTAAACGAGAAGATATTTGTGCAAATGATATAAGTTCCATTCTCTTAGCTGCTCCAAGAACTGCTAAGTCTCCTGAACCACCTCTATTTGCCATACATAATCCTGCTGTTATAGCAGTTTCTATTGGGTAGAATCCTACAACTAATCCCATTAATCCTGAACCTACTATAGCTCCTAAAACTATGAATGCTGCTATTAATACATTACCTAAAGTAAATGCTGCTATTAACTCTCCTAAGTCAGTAAGTGCTATACCAACACCACACATTATAACTAATAAGAATTGCTTAGAGAAGAATCCTTGTAATTTATTAGCTCCAACTCTTAACTCTGCTGGTATTATACCTGCTACATTTGATATTGCAACTAATAAAACCATCCATGCAAATCTGTGTATATCTATTTTTACAGTTGATCCAAATACAGTAAACTCAGGTATAACTATAACTTTAGATAATATATTTCCTAATACATAGAAAGAACATGCTAGTATTAAACCTGCAGCTATTTCTCTATGAGTTACTTTTATTTCTTTAGTATCTTCTAACTTAGATAAATCCTCAGCATTTCTTATTAACTCTCCATTACCATTTAAAGCTTTAGCAAATTTCATTTCTCCTAACTTATTTAATACAGCAGCAGATATTATTGCTATTATATTAGCTATTGTTAATATAGATAAACCAAATGATAACCATTGTGCTGGATCATTTCCAGTAGCATTAGCATATATATCAGCCATTGGTATTGCACCTGCACCAGTACCTCCACCCATTATAGGTAATACGTATCTAGTTGCAACATCAGCTGGAGAAACTCCTACTAATAATCCACCAGCCATACCTAAAACTACAGATCCAACTATACCTGCAAGTATTGCTGGTAAATATCCTGCAAAAGCTTTTAATAATAATTTTCTATTTACTGATAATATAGAACCTGTTATAAGTACAGCTATAAATAAATCTAAGAAATCTGTTGTATCCATAAATATTGTTACAGTTTCTATTGTTGCTTCAGGTATTATTCCCTTATAAACTAAAAATGCTGATCCTAAGAAAGCAAGTATAGAACCTCCACCTATGTATGTATTCCATACAGGTATTCTATCTCCTATCCATCCTAAAGTTATTCCTAAAGTATAAAGTATTGCAAATGCCCCTATTGTATTTCCTGGTAAATATCCACCAAACATAGCTACTAGTGCTATACCTGCTACTGCAGCAAATATATACCACGCCATTCCAAATATTTTGAAAGTCTCTTTTTTAGAACTATCTTGACTTAAACTTATAGTCCCCATTTTTTGTCCCCCCATTTTTATTT
>JAEIGA010012121.1_pt1 | contig 13080 bp, 9 predicted proteins | sample 9270691 | NCBI WGS metagenome assembly JAEIGA01 (sample SAMN17057246, study PRJNA624740) | gut metagenome | biome: biome; isolation source: fecal sample | host: Bos grunniens | place: China: Xizang | collected 2019 | reverse complement strand
TTGGTCGTGAAGGAGTTGATAAGAGACTTTTCTTTTCATTTGGCTTGGAATGTGTATCGAACGGAGTGATTACAATTCACGATTTTGATTATAATATAAATTATTTAGAGCCAACTTATAGGTATAGCAAAAGAAGGTTAGCGCTTTTGCGGGATCTGCAAAATAGACAAACTAATAATTTTATGACAAACTATATTTCCAAAGCCATCAGCGAGTTAGTCGCCTATCCAGAATCGAAGCTTAATGAATAATCTGCATCCATTGTTGGTGCCAAGTCCCGACCCGCTCGCATAGGTTGCATGTGCTTCCCGTTCCCCGTTCCCCAATTTAGAATGTTCCGCACAAGATTCTCATTTTTGGTCTAGTATAGATAAAGCACCAGAAAAGTCAATAATGAAACTAACCAAAATTGAGCATATTTCGTATTTTTCTGAACCAATTGCTAACGACTTGTCTATGCTGCAAAAAGACCCTTCTGTATAAGCTTTCGGTATAAGCTTTTTTCACACAAGAATGTTTGTTTTTGGTAAAATGTTGGCGTTGTGTGAAAGGATTACGGCGAACTTTAAAGGAGCTCTCGCCATCCCTAAGCTGACATATATAAAGAACGCGTAACCACGCGGACTTGCTCGTTCTGATGAAACGACCAAAATTTATCAGGGAACGACATGTCTTGCGAGGGACGCGCTGTATGGCACATGCGTGTGCCGGGCGTGTCTTTTGCATTCGTGTTTTCCCTAAAGGCTTTGGTCGGCCTCATCAGAGAGCACGGGTGAGGGAGGCACGCCCGCTTTTTGTTGTCTCCAAGTTAAAACGGAGGCAAAGAGTGTGAAAGTCAGTTACAAAGATTTCATCCATCCTCAGGATGATGCGGCTAGGCGTGAGCTTGAAGCTGTTCCGGGTTTTAATCTTTTGGTCAAATGGTTTTTGAAGTTTGGTCTTGAACAATTTCTTCATGGATATTTCATGGCCAATTATATACGGCTTTCAAAAACGCAGTTGCCGGAAATCTATAATTTGTTGCCGCCGATTGCAAAGAAATTCGGCATTGATGAGCCTGAATTTTATCTGCAGATGGATCCAGTGCCCAATGCCTATACAACGGGCGACGAGCGAAGGTTTATTGTGGTGACGAGCGGATTGCTGGAGCATATTACAGATGTCAAGGAGCGCGAATCCATTATTGCGCATGAATGCGGCCATATCGTTTGCCGTCATGTGTTTTATATGACGATGGCGAGGATGTTGTCGATGGCCGGTTTTTCCTTCGGGATCCCTTCTGTATTGGTTGCACCTCTTGATTTGGCATTCAAATATTGGTCAAGACGATGCGAATTGTCGGCAGATCGCGCGAGCGCAGTTTATTTGGGCGAAGTAAGTCCGGCAATGCAGGCGTTGCTGCGAATAACAGGAGGTCCTCAGCAATTCACGAAAGACTTGAACATTGAGGAATATGCTGCGCAGTCTCAGGCGTACTATGCGCTGCAGAAAGACAGTAAATGGCATAAATTGCTACAGTCGTGTGCCGTTATGAATCAAGACCACCCGTTTTCGGCCGTGAGGATACAGGAAATGCTTAAGTGGTGTGCCACTGACAAGTATAAGCAGCTGTGCAAAAGCTGGGTGGACGGGATTGATATGGCCGTTTGCGCAAAATGCGGCAAGTCAGTTTCCAGAAATGACAGATTCTGCTGTTATTGCGGTCATCCGTTAGCATAGGATATCGATGTTACAACAACCAAAAGGAGAAAGTATGAAATTACTAGAAAAACTGTCTGAATCGGTTGAGAAGTCCGAGAGTTTTCGTCGGATAATGAAAGACGGGATCGTAGAGGAATCAGAAATTGAAGCGCAGGGGAAGTTGGTCGAAAGCCTGATTGAAAAGCTTGAAAATCAACTTTCGGAATCCGATTTCAAATTAGTCTCGGATTTGATTTCAGAGTTGTCCGTCTTTCAGCTTATTTCCAATTATCGTTAAGGAGGTTTAAAATGGCATTTTCATCCAGTAAGATGTTTTGGGCGTCATCTGACCTGATTCCTGCGATTTCGAATGAAATCGCGGAAGAACTTAAATGTGAGGGTTATGATGTCTCTGTAGAGGAATTGTCGGGTAATAATGTCGAGATATCGATTTGCAAAGGCGGTTTTTTCAGGTCTATTACCGGTATGAAAACGGCACTGAAGATTAACTTTGTTACAATGGGCGACAAGTTCAAGGTTGACTGCAAAGTAGGGATTTTCGGACAGCAAGCGGTTCCTACGGCGATTTCAATGTTGTTGTTCTCACCCGTTGTGTTTACTCAAGTTTGGGGATTGATCAAGCAGAGCAAATTGGATGATCATGTTCTCGAGCTTGTTGAATCGGCGGTCAGCCGTCATTCCTCGAAAACCGTAGAGGTTGAACATGATGGAAAAAAAAGTTCATTTTGCTCACAATGCGGGGCGCATGTCAAGGGCGTGTTCTGCTCTGCCTGCGGTGCGAAACTGTAACTGAACGTTACGGATGCGGTAATGGATGAAGTGAATCTCCATTATCGCATTTTCCGAATTTCCAATTATAAAAGGCCGAGTGAATATGTCCATTCAAGAAAAACTTAAAATCATCAAACGAAATCGCAGTTGGTCTTTTACAATGCCGTTATGGCTGACATTGTTAGTCCCGGGGGCGCTTTTATGGCTCCCTTTCACATTTTTGTTGAACAATGCAGATATTTGGAAAAAATGTCTCGGCGCGTTTATTGCCGGTGTTGCGTTGGTGATATTGATCTATCTGTTGATGCGGATTTCTTACAGAATGTTTCAGAAACGGTGGGTAAGAATCGCTGGTTTTTTGCTTTTGTTTGTTTTGGGGTTTATCGTCTATATGCAAAGTGGATTTCCCCATGAAGTGTCGGGTAAACACATCTCGTTCAACGTTTTTTATTCGCTTCATGCGGTAATACATTCCTTTTTCCCGTCTTTTGGCGGATTGGGCGGGGAAATCAGCTGTGAGAACTGCACCTCAAAGATATTGGATCGTGGATGGATAATGTATTTTGCCTATCATACACTCTGCGTTTTTTATGTTTTGATGCTGATGCTGTCATTGTTCGGAAGGGAACTTGTCAATAGTTCAAGGCTTTGGTTTTGCTGGAAGAATAAAGCGGTTATATGGGGCTTTTCGGAGAAGGGTTTGTTGCTGGCGTTGGATTTGTTGTGCAATAAAAAATGCAAAAGGGTTGTGTTTTACTTGGATGAAGATACATTGAAAGATGATGACCGAAAAAAGATTGTTGACCGACTGGATGCTTGTTATTGCAGTTGGAGGGACGTGTCATTTTCTAATTTCGATGAGAGTGTAGAGGGGGAAAGTTATTTTCTGATTTCGGACAGCGGGAAAGAAAATATTTTAAATGCCAAGCGTTTGTTGAGAATGATAAGGGCGAAAGAGACCGGTGAAATGTCAAATCATCAGTCTGAAGTTCGGGGTAAGAAGTCAGTACGTGTATGCATAAGAATTGAAAATGCTGATGAGGCTGTTTTTTACGAGTGGCTTGATAGCGGTAATATTCGAGGTTATGCGGACATAATTCTCTTTAAAGAGTCTTCTGTTGCTACAAGTATTCTTGTTGATAAACTTGTTGCGGCAGGGAGTCACGTTTTGTTTTCAAACAGTAAGGATGCAAGTCGTGATGAAGTAAAAATCCTTTTGCTTGGTCTCGGTCAAAATGGGCAATGTGCGCTTGGAGATATTGTTGAAAGCGCCCAATATCCCGGTCGCCGGATTTCGGTGGATGTTATAGAACAGGATTTTGAGAAATGGAATTTATTTAAGTATCAGCACAAAGATTTTGTAACGGAGTACAACGTTAATCGTTTTGATTACGATGTTAAAAGCGAAAAATTTTACACTTGGCTTACTTCATCTGATGAAGGAAGTGAAATTCGGCTTTTCAAGTATGATATGGTCGTGATGTGCCTGGGAAATGATGGTCTAGCTTTGGCGATAATGTCGGAAATCAGGAAAATGCATAAAGAACGAAAGGGTGCATTGACCGAAGCTGAGCGAAATTTTGAAAGGCAAAGATTTTATATACAGTTAGACAATCGTGAGTTGGCGACTTTTGCATCAGATGGTGAAAAACTGAATCTTGGCTTTACTCCATACGGGGCGCTATCTGAGATTTACAGTTGTCGGCTGCTGGAGGATGATATCGTTGAGAGGTTGGCGAAATTGATCAATTGGGTTTATACTAAAGGTGATTGCGATTTTGGGCGACAGGTTGGCGGACGGGACGGCAAGTTGTCCGATGACTGCGAGATTTTGTGGAATTCTGAAACCAGTTTCTTTGATCAGCAGTCATCCCGTGCTTCCGCGAGAGGCTTGATCAAGAGATGGAAGCGGATGGGGTATGAAGCAGTGTTGAATGATGCCGTAGCATGCCCGTTGAATGGTCCAGTTGTTCCAGACGTAGAAACGAAAAATTTGGCGGAAGAGGAACATATGAGGTGGATGGCATTCCATTTTGCCCGTCGTATTAGGCCGTGGCGTTTAGAGGTTTTAGATGTTAACGGCCGCCCGACGGTTGTGGATAATTCCATTGGTATCATTGATGAGGTTGAGAAATTCAAAGCGAATCAGCGGTCTTTCGATGCACATGCCGCGCTGGTTCCTTTTGCAGATTTGCCTAAAGTTGATTATGCGCTTGATATATTGCAAAACGGCATAACAAACAAAGGTGTTTTCCGGGTGGATAATGTTGAGGAAGCTTATGCTGGAGCGGGTAAAAAATCGAAAAATCGGATAGTAAGTTCTTCGAAAAAATACGATTGTATGCAGGCGAATGATTATAAGATCAATGCGCTTTTGATGAATACAAAAATTCTGGCGGAAGTCGGAATTTCAGTGAGAAAGGTTCAGAAAGGCTAATGATGAAATACAATCCTAATCCGATCGATTTAAGTGATGTGGCTCTTGATGCCTCGTTGGAATCATTGGTTGAAGCTCTCGCCGAAAATGTCCACGATACATGGGCGAAGGGACGTATTGACGACGGTTGGACTTACGGTCCTGTGCGTGATGATGCCAAGAAACATCATCCGTGTCTTGTGCCGTATAATGAACTGCCAGAGTCGGAAAAGGAATACGACCGAAATACGGCTATTTCGACGCTGAAGTTCATTGTGAAGAATGGGTATGAGATTCAAAGATAAGTTAAACTTACAAGAAAGAGCTATCGGTGTTATGACTACAGATGTATTCATTAGTTATTCAAGTGCATACAGAAAATTGGTTGATGCGTTAGTACACTATTTGGAAGAAAATAAAATTAAATGTTGGTATGCACCTCGCGATATTACGCCCGGTATTGAATATGCTGAAGCAATAGATATAGCAATAAAGAATTCACGATTTTTTATTATTCTAGTGTCAGATTTGTCGCAGCAATCAAATTGGTGTAGAAGTGAAGTTAATCTTGCTGTTGGTTATGGGAAGACTATTTTACCTGTTCGGATTGAAAATGTAGAATTAATGGGTGCGATGAAATTATATCTTAATGATAAACATTGGATTGAAGCGTTTCCAGATCCAGAATCTAGTTTTAATAATATTAGAAGTGCGATTCTATGTTTTAATAATACGAATGGTAATAGGGTAATTAATGTAGCTCCTACTTCACTCATTTTCATTTTCAAGGAGATATTATCTAGTACATTGTTATATCTTGGGGTAATGCTTATAGTGTCGACGTTGGCATTCTCAAGAGATTATTCATTTACAAAAGTAATTCCGTATCTGGGAATTGGGTTGGTTTTTGTGTGCGTTAGTTTTTTTGCATGCAGGATAAAAGTTTTCGCAAAGATCACAAAACAATCTTTTAGCGGATTGTCGTTGAAGAGTTTAGGTCCAATTTTTCTTCGGAAATTTTTTGGAGCATGGGGCTTTTGGTTGGCATTGCTTCTACTTGGAGTGATGCCCGTCATATTGATATTCTTCCCTAATTATATAATGGGCAAAGATGCGGATAGAGACGGATTGCAACGTTTCTTTTTGTTCTGGTTTATGTCTTCTGGTTTCCATCTTGCATTGATGAAGACGGGATATGCCTTGATGCTGAATGATAAAAAGAAATTTTCATTTACTGCCAAAAGATTTTGTAAATGGGTTGGAATAATAATAATTCCATTTATTATTAGCCTGATTTTCGGTTTCATTTTTATTTTGAGGCAATAGTGTGTGATCTGTCATTTTGAGAAAGGTGTTGCCATGCTGAATAATGGTTTTAAGTATTACGCGTTTATAAGCTATAGCCATAAAGATAAAAAATGGGCGAATTGGCTTTATCGTAAATTATGCAGTTATCGTTTGCCGAGGATTGTAAAAAAGAGCGATAAAAATCTGCCCAATAAACTGACGCCTTTATTTCTTGATGAATATCATTTACAAGCCGGTAAGATCAAAGATAATATAAATAAGGAATTGGATTCCGCAAAGAATCTTATTGTAATTTGTTCTCCTAATATAACAGTAGTCAATCCTGATGGTGTTAATTGGATTGATTATGAAGCAGAGTATTTTGCCAATTCAGGAAAAGCAAATAATATAATTCCTGTAATGGTGGAAGGAGATAAGAGTATTTCATTTTCTCCTGCTTTAAAACGATTAGATGTTCTTGCGCAAGATGTTTCAAAGTTTTCAAAGGATAGGATAATTTCGAATGTTGTTGCAGGATTGTTAGGGTTGGATCCTGATGTTTTATGGCGAGACGAGCGCCGTAGATTGATAAGGCGTAGAATCATTTATAGTTGCATGGCTGTGTTGTGTTTTGTTGCACTATCGCTTGCAGGGTTGTTGTATTGGGATGCAACGAGAACGCATGCGGAATATTTCGCAGAAAGCTCCAATATGTTTGGCGTGGATGTTGGAAAGAGTTCAATTTCTGTAGGAGAACTTAATTCATTACCTATGGCTTATCGCTTTGAGTATAAAGGTTATAGGTGGTTGTCTAATGACCTGTACGAAAAGCTGCCAAGTGAATTGCGAGGCTCCCGAAAAGGGATCGAATGGATGCCTCGAAATGTTTTTAGACGATTAAAATCTGTTGTGTGCGTGGATTCTTTTGATCGCCCTAAATACTATCCCAATCGTCGACGAAGCGATTATTTGCAATCGCGAGATCTTGATTTTCAGCGTCGAGATTATAAGTATGACGAGTCTGGTGTGCTGTTGGCAATTGGTCAAAAGAATGCAAAAAATGTTGTTCGTTCTGTATGTAAGTATGAGAGAGGTAATTTAAAAAAGTATGAGGTTCTTTGTTTTGATGAAAATGGCGTGAATGTTATTGGCAATGCTTTTCGCATGTTTGAAGAATTCTCGTTTGATGGGAAGATTGCATCTGCAATTAAACTTTTTCAGGATGGAAGTATGAAGAAGTGGATTTATAATGCAAATGAAAATTGTGTCCGAGTTGAGTGTGTTTCGTCGGCTGGATGTTTGGGGGATGACGGAAATGGAGTCTCTTTCATTAACATAAGTTATGATGCTGGCAATAGAGAAATAAGCAGAGAATATTACAATTCTTTGTCAAATAGAGTTATAAGCACATTCGAAAATATTTCTGGATGTACTAATCAATACGATGTGGCAAATCGAAAGATGGTTCAGATATTCGTGGATGATAAAAATTGGCCATGTCCCAATAAAAATAATGATGGTTTAGTGAAAACAGAAGTGGCCTTAAATGAAGATATGCTGTGTGAAAGTATTAGATATTATGGAGCTTCTAATGTATTTCTTAAAGGGTTTGCGTATAAATATGACAGGATGGATCGTAAAGTGGCCGATACGAACATTGATGAATGTCTGGAGCCAATTGAGGTTGGAGGAGTTGCTTATACCACAATTAAATATGATGAATTAAAAGATGGAAGGAAAGAAGAATATAGGTTTTATGACATTAAGAATGTTCCGTGTATTAGTTCGCAAGGTTGTGTAGGTTATGTCAAAGAGTTTGATAAATTGGGAAATGAAATAAAACTTATTTGTATTGATGAAAATGGGTCGCGTACAAATAATACAATGGGATGGTCAATGCGATGTCATGAATGGGATTCTTATCGACGTCCAATACGTCAGTATTATTTGAATAAAGATGGGGCACCGTTTGCGTATGAAGATAAAGAAATAAGTCTATTAACAAAGAAGAAAATAATAGAATTTCGTGTTTCGTACAATGGTGTTTTGTGTTTTGGTGATGCTGTTCTTGAGGGGAAGGATAAAAAATTAAGAGCAATACGACATATACATAGTGGTCTTGTCTTGGGTGTAATGTGGATGAATATGAATGGTTTGGTTGTTGAAGGAGAACAGGGATGGGCGTGTTGTAACTATGAATATAATTCTAGAGGCGAGATGACGTGTGTTATGTGGACTGATGAAAAAGGAACGCCTAAATCTTCTCCATCATTTAATTGTGCGATGATGAGATGTGTTTATACGCACTCATTGCAAGGTGTGCGAGTGGCGATACAATATCTTGACGAGGACCGATATCCAACGGATTGCATAGCAGGTGTGGCATCGCTTTATCTTGAATATGATAAGAATGGGAATCTTCGGGAAGCATATGCCAAGAATAAATTAGGACAGCCAATATCATTTGGAGGAGACTGTGACGCCGAAAAAATTAAATATGATTATGATTTGAAGAACCGTTTAACAGAGGTTTCCTTTTTTATGCAAAATGGAGATGTGTATGAGTTAGGGGAGAAGAAGTTCGTTAAACTAATAATCGAATATGACAAAGATGATAATGTAATAAATTGCTATGGCTATAACAAAGAAGGCAAAAAAATTATTTCAGAGAAAAATAAAAATGAAATTCTTGAAGTAGTAAGGAGGCTTAAAGATTTTATATTTGTTTATCGATATCGGAAGAATTATTTAGAGCTTGAGAAGGAATTGCAGAATCAATCATTCGTTAATATCCCATACAATGCTGTCTGTGTAAGTAGTTTGATGAATGGAGGACAGGCAGAGAAGATAGGTTTGAAAGTAGGTGATATACTTCTTCAAATGAATGATTGGCGAGTGATAGATTTTGCTAATATCGCCAAAACTAATTCAGGTCGTGCGTTTTCTTGTTTTACCAATATTATCCATAATTCAACAAATACAGTGCGAACATTGGATGTTTCAAGAAAGATTTCAAATCAACAATGGAAACGTATGAGGTTTAAGTTTGATGTTGGAATGTATGGTTTTGTATTTGGTCCAGTTGTTTTGTCTGATAAAGACTTCAAATTAATAAACAAGGTTAAATGAGTTTATGAAACATCAAAAATACGATATCTTCATCTCCTACCGCCGTGATGGTGGGTATGAAACGGCGCAGTTGTTGTATGACAGTCTGAAACAGTTTGGCTATCGGGTCTCGTTTGATATGGAGACATTGCGCGGAGGGAAGTTCAATGAACAGCTTTACAGTCGAATTGAACAATGCTCTGATGTGCTTGCGATTATGAGCAAGAATTCTCTCGCTTTGCGCGAAAATCGCGAGGATGATTGGTTTCGTCTTGAAATCGCCCATGCGCTTAAGCACGGGAAAAACATCGTCCCGGTATTTCTGCGGGATTTCAAGTTCCCCGACAAGAAAACGCTACCTCCCGATATAGCCGAGATCGTTGATTTCAATGGTGTTGTCGCCGCGCAAGAGCATTATGACAGTACAGTCAAAAAGATATGCGAAAAATTCAAGGCGAGGCCGAGGCGTTCGAAATGGAAGATTATCGGTTTGGCATTGTTTCTTTTGTTGGCGGTTTCTGGCATCGGAATTTGGACAAATTTTGATGCATTGTTCCCGTATCCATTTACGGCGGAACAGAAGAATGAGGTCAACGCTTGGGTCGGACAGATGGGAATGCTGTGTGCTTCGTACAATGATTATATATCGGCGGCAAGTGATTTTCTCAATAGCGTAAGGTTGAGTGTGGATTCCGGTTCTCGCCGGTCGTATGATGACGCTGTTCCGCTATTTGAACGTCGGGTTAAAATCGCTAAGCAGAAATTTGATGCGGCAGCGATGGAAATCAAGCAATTGCTCGGCCGTCCGAATTGCATGCCGACGGATGTTGCAGGAGTGCCGATGTTTATAGAATCGTGTGCGATGGATTTTGTCGGAGCTGAAGAAACGGTTCGTTATCTTGAACATATTGCAGACCCGGCATTCCCATGCGCGAAGCATAATCGATATAAAGCGCTTGAGTTGAAGGTTAACGACCGCAAATTGCAGGTTGAGATTTTTGCGTACTCCGTTATGGGTGTTTTCTATAAGGTTTCGCAGTCATCCTTGGAAGAGTTTATGAAGATGGCGCGGGAATGGACACATATTCCCCATCTTGGAGAAGCAAATGAATGGTTGAAGGATGAAAAGGCGATAGAGAATAAATTGGAGGTATTGCTTAACAGATATGCTGAAATTGTTGGGGAACTACAGACGATTCTTGGAGATCAAACCGCTGCCTTGGCTAAAGACGAGATAGATTTTAACGCTTTGCTGACCAACATTGGCTCTACTCCGGAGCAGAGCGAGAAAATGCTCGATGCGATGAATTACGTAACGCTGCTTCAAAACGATGAAAATCCGACTGAGGCGAAGTTTAAGATCTACCGGGAAAAACTTATTACGGCAGGAATGTCGGCGGGGCAAGCTGATTCAATGGTTCTAAAATTGCGTGAGATGGTAGCTCTTCGTCAAAAACTTTTAAACCAAAGAAAGGAAAAATAAAAATGAAATACTGGGTAGAATGCTGGAAAAAGTATGCGATATTCAGCGGTCGCGCAAGACGCAAGGAATATTGGATGTTTATTTTGTTCAATATGCTGGTTGCGTTCGGGGTTAATATTGTTGATGCCGTACTGGGCATGGAGGGACTGTTGGGCGGATTGTATTCATTGGCAGTGCTTATTCCGGGATGGGCGGTGTTTACGCGTCGTATGCATGACATCGGTAAGAGCGGTTGGTGGTGGCTAATCGGGCTTGTTCCGGTTGTCGGCGCGATTGTGCTGCTCGTATTTATGTGTAAGGACAGCCAGCCTGGTGACAATGCCTACGGCCCCAATCCGAAGGGAGTTTGACGGGCAAGAGGTTGGTCGCGCCCTAGAGATTGAGGGCGCGACCAATCATTTCTCCTGGAAATCTGCAAATGAAGAAAGGAAAAAATGAACACGCGCATAATCAAATGGGTGCTCCTGTCAATTGCCGGACTTTTGGCGGCGATGGGGCTTATGTTTACGTGGAAATGTCCTGTCGACTGCGTTTACGGCGTCGACAGCGGCGTATTCTTTTTTAAAAAGCAACTCCTGTGGAATGCTGTCGGCATTGCCGCCTGCGTCGGTGCGGCATTGATTCCGTGGCGGAAGTGGCTCAAACTTGCACCATGGGGGATGCTCTTATGGTTCGCGCTTCTGATCTGGGCGGTCGGCTTCTCTCCGGTACGGCACGGGACGCAGCGATGGGCTGATTTCGGGGTCGTGTGCGTCAATACTCATCTCGTGCTGGTTTTGGCGTGGGCGCTTTTTACTGCATGGTTGTGCTCGAAGAAGTGTATAAAGCCGTGGATGATTTACGCCGCTGTCGGCGTTTTGCTCATCTTTGCTGCAGTTCATATTTTCGCCAACCCCAACCGTCTGGCGCGCTTGACCGTCTTCTTCGGCGGAGAGGGCGTGAGTTCTCCATACAGGTATGTGCAGTATCAGATGAAGGCGGCATATGCGGCGGCGAACTGGTTCGGTGATGCCGATCGCAGCCTCCGCTATCTGCCAGTCGCGTACGCCGATGCCATGCCGAGCGCCGCCGCGCTTCTCTTCGGCAAATGGTTTACGCTTGCGGTTGCGGCGCTCTATACCGCGTTGGGCGGTGTTTTCGCGCTGCTGTGGCTGGCGGTAAAGAATCCGTCAAAGCGGATGTTTATTCTTTTCTGGGGCGGTGCGATGGTCTCATCGGCGCTCTATTCGATTTGCCAAAGCGTGGGGACGCTTCCAGTTCTTGGCCTCGCCCCGGCGCTTGTCGGATACGGCGGCGCTTTGTGTGTGATATTCTGGGCGGGATTGGGTATTCTTTTTTCGCTTCTTTCGGATGCGCAGGAATACGAGAAGGTGTCGCGTAAAAAGATGATCGCCGTCAGCGGTGCAGGCTGCGCATTGATCATATTCCTTATCTTGGGGATGGCGGTTCAAGGAGCGTCAGGAGTCAAATTCCACGCCCCGCCTGTCAAGACCGGACACCTGGGCGAGTTCGGGCCGCAAGCCAAACGCGGAGAGATTTATGCCGCCGACGGTTCGGTACTGGCGCGATCGGTGAAGCGTTATGACGTGCGCATAGATCCAAAGGTTGCGAGAGAAAACGGAATCGCATTCAATGAAGACTCGCTGACCAACATCTGTTCACGGCTTGAATTGACGCCTGGGGAATTGCTGGATTTTTGCACTATAGAAAAATCGCGTTTTGTTCTCATCCGGTCCAACGTCGAAGAATCTGTCGCTAGATGGTTTCTTTCGGATGAAGGACGCAGGCTTTCCAAGGGCTTCATCATTGAGCCGCTTCAGAAACGCGACTATCCGCTCGGAAGCAATGCTGTGCATGTTGTCGGATGTGTTCACCGTTGGCGCGAGGGAGCTGTGGAGGGGGCTTGCGGCATAGAATATACGTGCAATAGTTTTCTTGCGGGGGAGAACGGCGAAATCGTCAGAGCCGCGGGCCGCGCAGAGCAGATCGCCCGTGCGACACCGGTCAACGGCGGAAGCGTGACGACAACCGTCGTTCCGTCGATACAGAACATTCTTGCTGACGCGCTATTTAAAGCCGTTTCCTCCAATCACGCCGAAACAGCATGGGGAGTCGTGTTGAACGTGACGAATGGCGCAATTGCGGCGATGGCGTCATGGCCAACGTATGACCCGATGAAATCCCGCGACATCAAGGACGGTACGGATTATTTCAGAAACAATGCGGCGATGATGAACTTTGAGCCCGGTGGTCTTATGAAACCGCTTACGTACGCAATGGCCTTGGATAAAGGACTTGTAACGCCGGATACGGG
>JAEIGA010012120.1_pt1 | contig 13080 bp, 10 predicted proteins | sample 9270691 | NCBI WGS metagenome assembly JAEIGA01 (sample SAMN17057246, study PRJNA624740) | gut metagenome | biome: biome; isolation source: fecal sample | host: Bos grunniens | place: China: Xizang | collected 2019 | reverse complement strand
CCAAGGACTCGTTCCTGCACACGAAGGTAAGGTATGGGGTCTCGAGAGCTTCGGTTTCTCTGCTCCTTACACCGTACTCGACGAGAAGCTCGGCTTCACCGCAGAGAACGTTTACAACCAAGTGAAAGCGCTTTTAAATTAATATAAAAGACCCTCCCCAACCCCTCCCTCTAGGGAGGGGCTTTTACAGACGTCTTATATTCGTCACCGACGATTGGGGACTCACCTTAGAGAGGAAGTCAGGGGGGCTTTAATTTTTTAATTCTAATGAAGACCATTGGATTAGCCAGCGACCACGCAGGCTACGAACTAAAAGAATATGTGAAGCAGTGGCTCGAGGCCAAGGGATGGGAGTACAAGGACTTTGGCACCCATAGCACCGACAGCTGTGACTATGCCGACTATGGTCATCCCCTAGCATTGGCCGTTGAGAGTGGTGAGTGCTACCCTGGTATCGCTATCTGTGGTAGTGGTGAAGGTATTGCTATGACACTTAACAAACATCAGGGCATACGTGCAGGATTGTGTTGGATTCCAGAGATTGCTCATCTCATCCGTCAGCACAACGATGCCAATGTGCTTGTCATGCCTGGTAGATTCATCGATACCAGTATGGCTGCAGCCATATTGGATGAGTTTTTCTCTACCGATTTTGAAGGTGGACGCCACCAAACACGCATTGACAAGATGGTGGTAAAGTGATAATTATTACTTATATTAGCAATTACAAAAAAACTCTCCATTTAAGTGGAGAGTTTTTTTGTGATTGCTATTCTTTGAATTGTATGTGTTTACATGATTAAGGGCTCATCTTTCTCAAAGTCATAGAGTGTTTTTCTCATGATATCGGAAAGGCTTAGCTGGTAAGCGATGTAGGCGCTTAAGTGGTTGCGATAGGCACTGTTGAGTCGGTTACGCTCCAAAGCTAGTGTTTGGCTATCAATGTCACCATCAGAGAAGCGTTGGAGTGTGATGTCGAAACTCTTCTCTGCGATAACCACATTCTTTTCAAGTAGTTGAAGACGTTTGAGGTTGTTGTTGAGTTGGGCTACAGAGTTGCGTGTCTCGGTTTCAATGGAACGTTCTAATTCCTCTTTGGCGAGGTAATTCTGGCGTTGGCGTGCCTCAGCAGCACGTACACGTGCCCGATTTTCTCCCCAATCAAGGAGAGGTACTGAGAGTGTTATACCTACACCATAATTGATGGGACGATCCATAAAGTCGGTAGCCGAGGTGTGTAAGGTGTTGATATATGAGGTGCTGATATCGTCCATACTGGTACCTGTTTTTTGTACATAGGCATCGAAATAGCCACGTATCATTCCATCAGCTTTACGTTGGCGGATAGCCATCTGTTGCTGTTCAATAGCAATGTCCTGATCGCGTAGTTCTGTGCGGTTCTTTAGAGCATACTCTACAGCTTTGTCTTCATCGACTACTACAACGGTATATTTGAGTTCATCGCTGAGTATAACACTATCGGTCAGTTCTATACCCAATAACTCCTTAAAACTGTTGATGGCAGATTCTTGATTGATGAGTGCCATCTCATAGCTGTTCTGCGCTTCAGCAAGGTCGACTTCCATTTGCAGTGCATCAACTTCGCGGATGAGTCCTGATGCATATTTGTTTTGTGCAATTTGATTGGCTTCGGTCTGGCGCTCATAGTCGAGTAGGGCAATCTCGGTGCTACGCTGTAGTGAAAGTAGATTGTAGTAACTACTGCTGACACGGTATTCTAGATTTAACTCTTCACGACGGAGTGACTTGTTGGTACGCTCGTAGTCGAGACGTGCCGATTTTAGTGAAGAACGTATGGAATTGTATCCATAAAGAGCATCGATGGGCTGACGCAGACGCAAACGGGTGTTGAAGGTCGCTGAGCGGTCACTGTTGTAGAGGTCATCATAACTGTTGAGACTTGTTTCCCAATAGATATTACCGTTGGTGATAAGTGGCTGGTTTACTGTTACAGTACCACCATAGTCCATACGCTTGACAGAATAGAATGATACACCCGTAGTGTCGTCCCATGTACGTACGGTCTGGTTAAATTCGGGCATTGTTAGGCTGAAGTCGATATGTGTCTTCAGACTGCTCGTGGCCGATTTTAAGTTATACTCGGCAATCTTGAGGTTCTCTTTCAGATTGAGCATGGTGTAACTCTTTTCCTTGGCCAATTCGATACTTGCTTCAAGTGTCAGGTAATAGGTGTCGGCCTTAGTTGTGAGGCTTATAAAAGCTAAGCAGAGAGTGATGATGTGCTTTGTCTTCATGTTATTTTACAATTGTTCGATTGGTGTTGGGACGGTCGTAGTGTATACTTCCATCCTTAATATATACGTTGCGTATGGCATAGTTGGCAATCTCTTGTTCGTGTGTGATGAGGATAATGGTGTTGCCTTCCTGATGTAGTTCGTCGAAAAGTCGCATAATCTCTATTCCTGTCTTAGAGTCGAGGGCACCAGTAGGCTCATCAGCCAATAATATGCCAGGATTCGTGACTAGAGCGCGAGCAATGGCTACACGTTGGCGTTGTCCACCAGAGAGTTCACTAGGTTTGTGGTGCATGCGGTCGGCCAACTTAACGCGTTCGAGGGCACGTACTGCACGTTCCCTACGCTCTGAAGCTGGTACTCCGGCATAAGCTAGGGGAAGTTCAACGTTTTGTGCTGCATCAAGTTTGGGTAGTAGATTGAAATTCTGGAATACAAAACCAATCTCTTTATTACGCATGGCTGAAAGGGCATCGTCGTCGAGCTGACTAACATCAACCCCGCGGAATTTGTACTCACCTGTCGATGGCGTGTCAAGACAACCGAGTATATTCATGAAGGTACTCTTACCTGATCCGGAAGGTCCCATGATGCTTAGGTATTCTCCTTTGCGGATAGTAAGACTTACGTCCTGTAAGGCCATCACTACATTGTCGCCCATTTCGTAGCGTTTAGTGATGTGGGTTATTTCGATGAGTTTATCATTCATATCGTATCGAATCAACGGGTTTTAAGTTTGCTGCATTCTTTGCTGGCAGATAGCCAAACACTACACCTACCACAACGGAGAACGCAAAGGCGATAATGACACTGTATAGACGTATGTAGGTGCTTACATCGGTAAATACTGATACTAGGAGGGATAATGATACGCCCAATACAACTCCAATGAGTCCGCCAGCGATACTTATCACTACGGCTTCGGTGACAAATTGACTCATGATGTCGCGCTTACGTGCTCCAATGGCACGGCGTATACCAATCTCGCGGGTGCGTTCCATAACTGTTGCCAACATGATATTCATGATACCGATACCACCTACAATGAGTGAGATAGCTGCAATGGCTCCAAGTAGGAAATTGTATATCTGGCGCTCTTTTTCTTCTTGTTTCAATAATTCGAGAGGGATGACTATGCCGTAGTCTTCGTTGTTGAAATGGTGTCGACGAATAATTTCATTGACTAAGGTCGAAGATTCCATTAAACGGTCGGAGTTTTCGACCTGTATTGTAAGCTGCTGAATTTCACTTTCCAAGGCGTTTCCGCGCGAGAAACGGTCGAGAAACATAGACAAAGGAACATATACGTCGGTGTTAAGGTCGCGTGCAGCCAATTCACCCACAGTTTCGGTAAAGAGAGCTTTAGATTCTAATACACCTATCACTTCGAGCCATTGGTCCTCAATCTTAATCATCTGACCTAGAGGTTCTTCTTTTTGGAATAAGGTATAGGCTATACCTGCACCCAATACACATACCTTTTGTTTGTTACGATAGTGTATGTCGTTTACAAAGTCGCCCTCTTTTATCTTATAGTTGAGAATGTCGTAAAACTCGGGTGTTACACCAATAACAGATGACTTTACTGAGTGGTTGGTGTACTTGACTTCGGCATTGATTTCGGCTTGGGCGGCAATACGGCTCACGCCAGGGACAATCTCACGGATAACTTCTGCATCATGTAGTGAGAGGCCTGGCGAAAATTTGGTGCGTACTTCTTCCAGCTCTTCATCGGTCATCTCTTTTTCGCGTACGATGATGTTATTTACGCCTAAATCTTGATACTTGGCTATCGCTTCACGCTTTGCTCCTTCACCGATAGATAGCATAGCAATTACCGATGCAACACCAAAGATGATGCCGAGCATCGTGAGGAACGAACGGAACTTGTGGTCGGTTAGTCCTTGCCAAGCTACTTTTATGTTTTCACTATATTCCATTGGTATTTCTTTTTTCTGGGTACTCTGATTCTTTTGAGAGTCTAGGTGTTATAATCGTTTTATTCGGGTAAAAATTCGCAACTCACTGTCATGCCCGGTTTGAGACGCTCGTCAGATTGTAGGAGGCGTACCTCAACGTCGAACACCTTCTGACGTGGTTTGTTGGGGTCTTTTGCATGGCAGAAAAGTCCGATATATGATACAAAAGCTTCGAAAGCTACTTCGGGCAATGCATCGAGGCGTACCAATACCTTGTCACCTTTTTTGATGCGTAGAAAATCGTTTTCATTAATTTGAGTTTCTACTTTCATCCATGTTAGATCGGGCACGCTGGCCATAGCATTACCACGCCATACTTCGTCACCGACCTTGAGCAGTTGGCCTGAACGCCAGTTACGGGTGATTTGGAATATGCCGGGTATGGTGGAGCGTATGGTCAACTGTGGCAGTATGTCGTAAGCATTTTGGATGTCTTTCTTGATTTGATCAACACGTATTTGTTGAATCTTTAGGTCATTCTCATTGATGATGGCATTGAGTTCTAGCTTACGTTTGGCAAGGTTGAGGGCAATGGTGGCTTGTTCAAACTCTAATTGTTTGATTTTCTTTGTACGCTCTGATTCAAATTGGGCTGCTTCGAGTGTCAGTTTGCGTAGCTCATAAGTGGCTAGTTCTGATTTGATGGTCGATTCGGCTTCACTATCGCGATTCTCTTGGTTAACTAGCATCTTCTCTAGTGATGCTAGTTGTGACTCTAATGCAGTCTCGCGGTCTACGATGTATTTGGTGACATCAGCAGGATCCAATTGAATCACTGAATCACCGGGCTGTATATGTTTACCATGTTCTTCGATTCCAATGATACGGAACGAGCCAAAACGCCCTAGACGAGGTAGAACGAATGCCTTGGTCTGTACTGCTGATAATTCACCGGTTTCAACGAGTGGTGTGCGATTTTGCTCTGCATTATCACCACCTCCGAGAAAGCCTCCTTGACACGCTACGAGCAATGGTGCTGCCCACAAATATTTTAGTAATAATCTCATCCTTTAGGTTCCTTTATCTCTTAACTAATGTGTTACTATCCTAATAAAAACGCTGGATAATTGAGGTAATGATAACTAGTTAAGCGAATTATTTTTTTGAGGTTTCTTTCTCTTCTTTCTGCTCCAAGGTACTTGGGTCTATGAGGGCGATCTTATCACCTTTGTCAAGTCCTGATTCTATGATGACGTAATCGGTATTGGTGCGTCCTGTTTGTACCTCTACTTTGTCGTATCCGCTGACCGTCTTTTTGAAGACGTAACTCTTGTCACCCTGTATATGTAGAGCCTCCAAAGGAATATACTTTACATTGGGAATTTCGTCAACGATAATTCGGCAACTTACAGTGAGCCCTGGCAGTAGATTCTTGTTTGATTCATTGATGACAATCTCTACGGGGAATACCTTGATTTTTGATTTGTCGTCTTTGTTTTGTGCTAAGTTGGCTACTGTAGAAACGTATCCAGTAAAGGTACTGTCGGAAAAAGCATCAGGACGTATCTGAACTTTTAATCCTTTGGATATATGTGAGATGTCTGTCTCGTTGATATTAACCTTGGCCTTTAGTTTTGAGAGGTCTGGGAGTTGTATGATTTGTTGCGATGACCAACATTGGTCGCCCAATTGAAATTTACTGTTTGTACTCCAGTTCTGTGATATGATAGCAATGCCGGGTGCTGGGGCTATCACTGATAATTTTGCTAATGTCTTGTGTGCTTCATCGAGTCGTTCTTCGTCTTGTCGTATAGATAGACGCTTTTGTTTCATCTCTTCGATTTGTATCTTGCGACGGTTTTCGATTTGTTCTTTTGCTCGGGCAAGTGAAATGTCGGCCTTGTCAAGATTGAGCTGTATTTCGCGACGCTTAATCTCGCTTTCGTGTGACGCTGATTCCAATTGCATACGAGATATTTCATGAGAGATGCGTGTAACTTCATAGTCGGCAAGGAGTTGCTCCATTTCTAACTCCTGTTGTGCTCGCATTTTTTCCAATTCAGCATTACTTACGATAAGTCGGTCTTCATAATCTAATATTGCTTTACGTACTTCTGAAGGATCAAAGGCTATGAGTGTGTCACCAGCTTTTACTTCGGCACCATCGGTTATGATGTCTGAGATCTTTAGATTGCCAAATCGCCAAGGAATATTAGGTGAAACGATGTTGGTGGAGTTGATAGCTTCAATTTCACCCTCTTCGTAGATGTCAATATAGAATGTTCCCTGCTCAACTTTAGCTTCAGGCACCTGTTGATTTGTTTTTTTTCCGCACGATGCCATGCTTGCACATATCAGCATAGCGGTAAGCAATGATAGTTTTGTTCTATTCATATATGTATGGTATGGGATTTTGTGTTTGGATGTTTTGTTTTAGTTTATTTTGGGTCTTATCAGTGTAATCTTTTCTCCTGTTGTCAGGCCGCTGCTAATAATCGTGCTACGTGGTGAGCTTTCACCTAGTGTCACGTATCGTTCTTCATAGCGGCCGGGGCGTTTCTCTACATATACCACTTTGAGTGAGTCTTTGTCAAAGATACTGACGGTAGGTATTACTATCGTGTCAGGTATATGGCGTAGGTATATTCGACACTGAGCGCTCATGCCTGGGTCAACAGGGGTAAGCGTAGAGTCTATAGAAGCCTCTATTTCGAAAGTCTTTATGGCTGATCCTTCTGTGCGAGTTTGACCTACAGGAGCTAATTTCGTAATATGTCCCCATGCGTGATTGTTTGGCATAGCATCGAAGGTGTAGACTATAGAATCTCCTTCGTGCAATCGCTTGTATTCTGTTTCTTGTGCATAGATTAGTACTTTCATGTGCTCGAAGTCGGGTAGGGTAACTATAGTACGTCCGTTCCAAACATTATCACCTACTACCCACTTTACATCACTCCATCGCCAACGTCGAGCGCGTACTGCGATACCATCACGTGGCGCAAGTAGTGTAAGTGAATTCTTTTTCTCTTGTTCCTTTTGGAGTTGGCGTTCCATCCATTCTATGCGTTTACTTAATTTCATCACATCTGTCTCTTGTACAACCTTGGTGACTTCGAGTTTTTTGAGTAACTGAGCACGTTCTATACGAGCGCGTGTTAGCTGTAACTCTTTGACGTGACGATCCATCGGACTCATATATAGCATTTGTAATGAGTCGTAGTCAGCGAGCAATGTCTCGGCTTCATTGTTGCGAACTTGTGCTTCAAGTAATGCGTATTCTAGATGGTGGGTCGCTTTGAGCTTTTCCATCTCTGCGTACATCCCTTCGAGATCTAGTAGCCAGCGTTCTACATTGTTCTCTATATTGGCATCTTCAAGAATGCATAAGGTGTCTCCTTTTTTTACTTTCGTTCCTGTTTCAATAATGTAAACAATAGTTCCGTCTACATCAGGCGGGCAATTGATATTAAGTGGGTTGACAGATTCTGTGTATCCTTCTACTACGAGCATGTCTTCATAGGCAACACGGTTAATCTCGTATGTGGGTAATGTTTTTCCACTATTTTGTGTACATGCACAATTAAATATGCATATTATGCCCATTACGAGCCATGGCATTATTTTTTTTAATGTAGGAGTCGAAGAATACACAAGTCTACTATTAAGAATGAATTTATTTTCTCAAGTTACAAAGTAAGTGTTAAATCTAAAAATTTGCAATTAATTGTTCTAAAAAAGTAAATCATTTATATTACTTTAACTTTTGTTGGTATGATTGGTCGAATTTGTAAAGCGAAATCAGATTAGCCATATTATGTACTTGTCTTTGTTATAGTAATATTGGATTTTATGGGCGAAAACTGCTTATTTTGCAAAAATAAGTATTAACTTCGCAATCTAAATAGTAATTTAAATAAGTAAACAAGTAAACGTAATGAAAAAGATTTGGATTTTGCTAGTGATGGCTATGCTCATGGTAGCAAGTTGTAATGAAAAGAAGAACTTCGAGACTCTCAATGGTGAATGGAAGGTTGTGGCTATAGGAGATATGTCTGTTCCAGGATCGGTAGACGCTTTTATTGGTTTTAATACTGCAGAGCAAGTGGTTTATGGCAGCACAGGATGTAATTATCTTACAGGTGCTATGCCTACAGAGATTAATCCTGAGACTCTTATGTTTGGTGCTATGGGTAGTACCCGTATGATGTGTGCTGATATGGCAGTTGAGGATGCTATGCTGCCCGCTTTGGCGAAAGTGGTAGACTTTAAGGTTAAAGGCAATAGTCTTAATCTTCTCGATGTTGATGGTAATATAGTAATCTCTTTAGAGAAACGTTAATGTTTTATATAGGAGAATAGAAAAATGAGGGCATTGTCCTCATTTTTTTGTTGTTATATTGTGCAAAATAGGGGAACTAGCAAGGGTACACTTAAATCGACCAATAGTCCGTGAAAAATTGCGATAGGTACAAATTGCATGCCGCTGATGCGTGATATGGTAGGTAGAGTGGTGTCAGCAGTTGTAGCGCCTCCTATACTGATGGAAGCTAAGGGACCGAAGAGTCGTAGTAATAATGGAGCAAAGAGTAGGACGGTGATTTCGCGCATTACATTATGTATGAGAGCTATGGTGCCAAGTTCAATGCTGCGTGTTTCGGTTATGAGCATGCTTGATAGTGAGTAGTAGCCGAATCCTGAACCTACAGCAATCCAGTCGGTGAGACTGCGTTCATTGAATAATAGGAATGTAAGTAATGCACCCACCCATGTGCAGATAATGGTTATTATGGGTAATAATATGTAGTTGCGTTTGATGTTGCGGAAGCTTTTTCGCAATTCATTGTTCTGTCCTATGCCTATACCCACACACATTAGTAGTAGACATAACGTGTAGTATGAAGCGTTGGTTGGCAAATGTTTGTCTATACCAAGGTGTCCTAGTATACATCCACCCGAGAAACAGATGAAGATGATGATACTCTCATGCATCGTGCTCCATAGTCTTTTTATACTAAAGGATTGTATCTTGTAGCGCTTGATTTCGGTGTGTTGGGTTTTCTCTTTGGGATTCAGGTATAACCATAGTATTAGCGAACCTATTCCGCAAGAGAGTGTTGTGAGTAGTGTGAGGATAAATGATTCCCATCCTAATTTTCCAAGTGAACAAACTAATGTCTCATTACCACCCACCTCTATACCAATGGTCAATAGCATGATCCATACCGTGAGTGTGAGCATACGGTTCATTCCAGAAATTGGATGGTGGCGCAATAAGTAACCTATTGCTACGCTGCTCCATAATATAAGTAGTACAATGAACATAAATGAATGTTTTAATCCGACAAAGGTCGAACTTTTCTGTGATTGTGGCAAATTTTCTATCAAAATGTTTGTGGGTAATTAAAAATACTATAACTTTGTCGCAAATCAGAGAATAATGATATGAATATATTAGTGAATCTCAGTAAATATTGGTGTGGCTCGGTTTTAAAAGATTGAGCACGGTTAGCTAATATATAAGATACTGGAATAATAGTAAAAATGTAATATAAATCCGGCGCTCATTAGTGAAGTGCCGGATTTTTTAATCTACCATCACGATGAAACAAAAACGCTTCTTCCTCACCGAAAATGAGATCCCCACACAGTGGTATAATATACAGGCCGACATGCCTACCAAGCCCATGCCCATGCTCAACCCGAAGACGGGGCAGCCGGTGACACCGGAGGACTTGTATACCTTGTTTGCCCGCGAACTGGCGCATCAGGAACTTAACATGACCGATGCGTGGATTGACATCCCCGAACGAGTGCGAGAGATGTATGCCTACTACCGCAGCACTCCGCTCGTGCGTGCCTACGGCTTGGAAAAGGCACTGGGTACCCCGGCACATATCTATTTCAAGAACGAGAGCGTGAGCCCCATAGGTTCGCACAAGCTGAACTCAGCACTTGCACAGGCCTACTACTGCAAGGAGGAGGGCGTGACGAACATCACCACAGAGACCGGTGCCGGCCAGTGGGGCGCAGCATTGTCCTATGCCGCCAAGGTGTTTGGCCTCGAGGCCGCCGTATACCAGGTGAAGGTGTCGTATGAGCAGAAACCCTACCGACGTAGCATCATGCAGACCTTCGGGGCGCAGGTGACCCCATCGCCCTCGATGTCGACACGTGCCGGTAAGGATATCCTCACCAAGTATCCCAACCATCAGGGCTCGTTGGGTACAGCCATCTCGGAGGCTGTAGAACTAGCCATGATGACCCCTAACTGTAAGTACACGTTAGGCTCGGTGCTGGGACATGTCACTCTGCACCAGACTGTCATCGGTCTCGAGGCCGAGAAGCAGATGGCCATGGCAGGTGAGTATCCCGATGTGGTGGTAGCCTGCTTCGGTGGTGGCAGTAACTTTGGTGGATTGGCATTTCCCTTCATGCGTCACAATATCAAGGAGGGCAAGACGACACGCTTTGTGGCTGCCGAGCCTGCATCGTGTCCCAAACTCACCCGTGGAGAGTTTCACTACGATTATGGTGACGAGACGGGATACACGCCGCTGATACCGATGTTTACTCTCGGACATAACTTCCGCCCCGCCAATATCCACGCCGGAGGCTTGCGCTACCACGGTGCCGGACTAGTGGTGTCGCAACTGCTCAAGGATGGACTGATGGAGGCCGTTGACATTGAACAGATTGAGTCGTTCGAGGCGGGCACTCTGTTTGCTGCTGCCGAGGGTATTATCCCCGCTCCCGAGTCGTGTCATGCCATTGCGGCTACCATCCGTGAAGCCAAGAAATGTATCGAGACGGGCGAAGAGAAGACAATCCTCTTCTGCCTTTCAGGTCATGGCCTTATCGATATGGCTTCGTATGATCAATTCCTGGCTGGTAACCTCATCAATAACAGTATCAGCGATGAAACCATAGCAGCGAACATGAAGGAGTTGGAACAAATGAACATAAAAGGATAATTTTCTGAGGAGATTCTGTGAAATTTCTTTCTTCTCGCATAATTGCAATTTTTCATTGGTTTCTTGCTTACCTTTTCGGCATTTAGCCTAGATTTCCACCTTGGGTGGAACTTGCGAAAAATATTCTAATAGAACTTGATGAATAGGGATCTTGGTATAGGCTTGCGTATCTTTGCAGTGTGTGCGAATAAACTTATGCTTGCTATGATAGTCATATAGATATAATGACGACAAACTATAATAAAATATGTAATACTATGACACGTGTGAAGACATTATCTCTGGCTGTCTTGATGTTGATGGGCAGCGCGTCTCTATGGGCGCAGGGGTACAAGGATGCCTACAAAGAGTACTTTCAGATTGGTGTGGCGGTGAATCAACGTAATGTGACCAATCCTCAGCAGCAGGAACTGATCAAGCAGCAGTTTGCCACCATCACCGCAGAGAACGACATGAAACCTGGACCAACCGAGCCCAATGAGGGACAGTTCAACTGGGAGGCTGCTGACCGTATTGCTAATTTTGCCCGTGCGAATGGTCTCAAGATGCGCGGTCATTGCCTTATGTGGCACAATCAGATAGGCGAATGGATGTATAGTGATGCTCCTACCAAGGAGGTCTTTTTCTCTCGTATGCGCAATCATATCCATACCATAGTAAATCGCTACAAAGATGTTGTGTATTGTTGGGACGTGGTGAACGAGGCAATCACTGATGACCCTCGTGCCGAGGATCCCTATCGTCAGTCGCAGCTCTATAAGATTGCCGGTGATGAGTTTATAGCCAAGGCATTCGAGTATGCCCACGAGGCCGACCCCAATGCGTTGCTCTTCTATAACGACTATAATGAGTGTGATCCTGTAAAGAGCCGCCGTATTTACGAGATGGTCAAGAAGATGAAAGATGCCGGTGTGCCTATCCATGGTATTGGTATGCAGGGTCACTACAATATTTATGGCCCTACCGAACAGGAGATAGATAATGCTATCAGTCTCTACAAACAGGTGGTTGACCACGTGCATATGACAGAACTTGATATTCGTGTGAATGAAGAGATGGGTGGCAACTTGCGTTTTAATCGCGAGGGTGTCAGTGTGAGTGATTCGGTTGATCAGTATTTGGCCGACCAGTATGCTCGTGTTTTCCGTGTGCTGCGCAAACATAAAGATGTAGTGAAGAATGTCACCTTCTGGAATCTTAGCGACCGCGATTCATGGCTCGGTGCACGCAATTATCCGCTTCCTTTTGATACCGAGTACAAGCCTAAGCGTGCTTATGAGTATATCGTAGGTATGAAAGCCCCCAAATGGGAACGTCCCAAGAAGCCTGCACGTCCTCGTCGCGAGGCTCGTGCCCAGCAGGGTGCCCAGCGCGCCTCTTTCAATCCCGACTTGGCATTCCCAGAGAATCCCAATATTAAGGAGGACTTCAAACCCTCTACCAAGAACCAACCTGGTCAGCAGTATCCTCAGGTCAACTCACAAGGTTATGTGCGCCTACGCGTCGAGTTTCCTGAGGCAAAGTCAGTAGTGTGTACGCTTGGTGGTGGCAAGGGTACTCCGCTTCACAAAGCCTATGATGGCTCATGGGTGGCTACCACAGCCAAGCCCGAAGACGAGGGGTTTCATTACTATCACTACACCGTTGATGGTGGTATAGCCAACGATCCCAATGTCATGCACTTCTTCGGTGGCAACCGTTGGGAAAGTGGCATTGAGATCCCCGCTCACGATGGTGACGACTATGCTGTGAGGAATGTTCCTCACGGCAATGTGCAGCAGGTGCTTTTCTGGTCAGAAAGCACGCAAACAATCCGTACAGCCTACGTGTACACTCCTGCTGGCTATGAGAAGGGACGCAAGCGCTACCCCGTACTCTATCTTCAGCATGGCTGGGGCGAGAATGAGACTGCAT
>JAEIGA010012119.1_pt1 | contig 13081 bp, 8 predicted proteins | sample 9270691 | NCBI WGS metagenome assembly JAEIGA01 (sample SAMN17057246, study PRJNA624740) | gut metagenome | biome: biome; isolation source: fecal sample | host: Bos grunniens | place: China: Xizang | collected 2019 | reverse complement strand
CCGAAGGCCCACCACATTTTTTTGAGTTAAATATAATATAGGGGCATAGCTCAGTTGGTAGAGCAGCGGTCTCCAAAACCGCGTGCCGAGGGTTCGAATCCTTCTACCCCTGCCAGAAAAGACAGATTCCGATAGGAATCTGTCTTTTTCAACAATGAACTAAAAAAGTATGCTACCAATTTTTGATAGCATACTTAAAAAATATTACTCGATATTATTTATAGTGTTTTCTGTTACAAAACTGTAAAAGTCCTCTTCAATTATATTTAATGAAGAAGTATAACGCATTTTTGTAACCGAAATGCAGTATTCCAAGTAGCTTTTCTTTTCATCCTCAGTTAAGCCTTCAGAGCCTTCAAGCCACTCAGTTTTGCCGTTTTGAGCATTGTACTTAACCTTATCTGTAATAAAGCTTTTATTATAAAGCATAGCAATCTTTATATTATTAGAAAATACATCAACACCGCCGAGAAGTCTTGAATCATATTCAAAACCGAATAAATTTAATACTGTAGGCAAAATATCAACATTAGAGCAATGAGCATCAACCTCAACTGTTTCGATTCCACTGCAGTACATGATACATGTTGATTTATATTTTTCAAAGTTTGTGTCTACCTTGTGACCGGCAAGTGAACTGTAGCTACTATCCGATAAATAGTAAGGATAGTGGTCACCTGCAAGAACAATCATAGTATTGTCAAGCTTGCCTGCTGCTTCAAGCTTTTCTAAAAGCAAGGTCATTGCCTTTTCAAGCTCATAATTTGCGGCAAGGTAATACTTTGCCATTTCATTTATCTTACGGTCACCCAAAAGCTCCTCAACTGTTTCAAGATTGCGAACTGCAATTGGGTTAGCATCAGAATATGGACCGTGTCCTGAAAAGGTCATATAATAAGCATGAAACTGTTCGTCATTGATATAGTCATCAATCGACTGTTGCATCATTTCAAAATCCGAGGACGGCCACGAGGTTGTAAACTTCATACCGCCTTGGCCACCCATAAATTTTAAGTTTTGATAGCCCAAATTTTTATGTGTCTTATCACGCTGATAATAGTATCCCCTAAAGTTATGGAAAGCATATGTTTTAGCACCGACACCGTTAAACATATTGGCTAATGAATAGCTCATAAGATTGTTTTTAGACTGGACAAAGCTTCCTGAAGCTGAGTTTGCATCGGCATCGCGTGAAACATCAGGCCAAAGACCTGTCAAAAGAGAAAATTCGCCATTGGTAGTTGTGTTCTTAAAGGAATTGTAATAATTTTTGAGTACAATTCCCCCGTTACTCATTTTATAAAGAGTTGGAGTTACAACCGGGTCTATAGCATAGCTTGAAAATCCTTCGGCACATATGTAAATGAGGTTATAATCTTTTAAAATACCGGTATATTCGTTTTTATTTGTGCCTTGAAGTGCTGCAAAATACTCACAAAGAGCCTTTTTACCTTTATCGTCGGTTGAATTCATAAGAGCTTCAAAATTTATTGACTCGATAATATTAGGAGAGGTATCTACACTAGGCTTTGTACTAACCTCTGTATCAATCGGAGGCTCAAGTGACGGCACATTTAATAAATTATCTTCAGTATCGTTACCGGTTCCCAAATATTTATGGCTCAGTTCTACCAATGAATTGGTTAAAACACCAAGTCGGTTTGATGCTGTATCAGTATCTATAAAAGCCGAAGTGTAGGCATATAACGGTGAAAAATCACCATTACCAAACGGAAATAGCATTAAAACCGCAAAAAACCATAAATAAACAACCTGAAAAAGTGAAAAAAGATGCATTTTCGGAGAAAATTTATCAAACAGCTTTTTCGGTGCAAAAATGGAATATACTACAGATAAAACAACCGGTACAAAGCATAAAGCTATCCAGCTAACCGAGTTTTTCAATGTATCCTTAAGTGCCCAACCGAAGTCACCGACAGCATCACCGCCCATACCGAGCATTGAAATAGAGAAAAGCGAGCCGAAAATACGGTAATATACAAGCTGACCTACATAATAAGCAAAAGGAATCAGCATAACAACGGGAGTAATTATACGGTTATATTTATTTTTAAACCAACCGCTTAAGGTTGCTAAAAGCATAGCCTCAGCCGGTAAAAACAGTAAAAAGAAAAGCGAAAAATCCTCAAAGCCAATTTGGGTACGTAATAAAAGTTCCCAATAAATCAAGGCTAAAAGGTATATACACGCATATTTAACTGTCTGTAAAAGCTGGCACTTAAAATCCTTATCCGGAATAAATCGTTTTACAAATGACGAAATATACTCTCTCATTAGCTACCTCTAAAAAATAATTTCTAGATATTATATCATAATCAATTACAAAAATCAACTTTTTTCGATTTTATACTAATTCTTCATAATACCAAAGGAGATAAGGCTTATACCCTATCTCCTTTTTAAGTTATATTTTTGGTTTTATTGCTTTATGATAATGCGCATAAGTGCAAGGAGGCTTATTTCCCAACACCTTAGCCTCGGTCACCTTGCCGACAAAAAGTATATGACTGCCAAGGTCCTTTGAATGCTCAACCTCGCACGAAAAGAAGGCGTTGGTATTCTCAGTGATATACTTAATTCCGTTGCAAGCAGTATCACAAGAGGTAAAGCCTTCGAATTTATCAACTTCCCTACCCGATTGCATACCGAAATGACGTATTGTTTCAAAAGGCACATCCTCAGTCAAAACAGATACATTGAACTTACCGGTTTTCTCAATTATTTCACGTGTGAAATTACCCTTTTGAACCGAAACGGCAATTCTTGTCGGGTCACTGGCCACCTGAATGGCTGTATTTGTAATACAACCGTTATCCTTATCGCCTTTTGAGGTCAGCACAAATAAACCGTAGGTTAAATTATAGGTTGCTTTAAGGTCAATTTCGGGTTTCTTTCGATTAGCGAAAGTAGCGGTTTAAGAGCCCCTCAAACGCTCTGCCGTGACGAGCCTCGTCCTTGGCCATTTCGTGAACTGTATCGTGGATAGCATCCAAGTTATTCTGCTTTGCCATTTTAGCAAGCTCAAACTTACCGGCGCAAGCACCGTTTTCGGCAGCTACACGCATTTCAAGATTCTTTTCGGTAGAATCGGTAACAACCTCACCTAACATCTCGGCAAACTTAGCTGCATGCTCAGCCTCCTCAAAGGCTGCCTTTTCCCAATAAAGACCGATTTCAGGATAACCCTCACGGTGAGCAACTCTAGCCATTGCGAGATACATACCAACCTCGGTGCACTCACCCATAAAGTTAGCACGAAGGCCCTCAATAATTTCCTCAGGCACATCCTTAGTAATATTTACGACATGCTCGGTAGCCCAAGCAGTTTTCTCATCTTCTTTGAGTTCAACAAACTTTTCAGCAGGTTGCTTACATAAAGGGCACTGAGCCGGAGGATTCTCGCCTTCTACAATTTCGCCGCAAACTGTACATTTCCACTTTTTCATATTTTTATCTCCTTATTTAAATTTAAATTAGCGGTTTTAAACCACGAGGATATTTTATCATAACTTATTTCATTTTTCAAGTTAAACTTAGAATTTAATACCTTGTTCATAAGTGATTTTCAGATAAAAGAAAAAAGTGTTTCATTTTCGAAACACTTTTTTAACGTTAAATTAAAGTATTATACAAATCAAACCACTGCAGCCTTCGTTAATAACTCGCTCTAAAGTTTCCTGCAGACGTCCTCTTGCATCGTGCGGCATACGTGCCAGCTTGGTGTGTAAACCCTCGTTTACGAGCTCGTGCAAGGATTTTCCAAATATATTGGAATCCCAGATTTTAGTCGGTTCCTCTTCAAATTCGTTAAGCAGATACATTACCAGATCCTCCGACTGCTTTTCTGAGCCTACAATGGGACTTACCTCGGTTGTAATATTAGCCTTCATCATATGAATTGACGGAGCCGAAGCACGAAGTCTTACGCCATAGCGTCCACCCTGCTTTACGATTTCAGGCTCCTCTAAGGTCAGCTCGTCAATTTCGGGCATAACAATTCCATAGCCTGTAGCCTCAACCTCGTCAAGTGCATTTTTAAATCGGTAATACTCCTTTTTAATATTCGAAAACTCAATAATTTCTTTCATCAGCTGCTGTTCGTTGTTTATATCTACACCGGTTGATTCCTTTAAAACCATATAGAAAAGTTGATTGTCAATATCGGCTTTTACTACACCGCTACCTGAACCCAACTCAACCGTATCAACCGAGCAATAGGTCATATTATCACATTTCGAAAGCCTCTTAGTAAAGGTTTTTATATCTGAAACTTTACATACATCGGTTGCCGACTGTAATACAGAATTATAAATACTTTTCTGCAGCCAATGGTTAGAATCAAGTGCAGTTATCCACATAGGCAGCTTAATTTTAATTTCTTTTACGGGAAATTCATAAAGAATTTCGGACATTATTTCCAAAATATCGGCTTCGGTCAGTTCAAGACAATTAATCGGTTTTACCGAAACATCATATTTATCGGCAATTTCTCTTGCACATTCTATAGCAGAGTCAGAATTTGGATACATACTGTTCATTAGTACCACAAACGGCTTATTTATTGACTTAAGCTCTGAAATAACACGTTCCTCAGCCTCAGAATATTCATTTCTTGAAATATCACTTATACTGCCGTCGGTAGTAATCACAAGACCTATCGTTGAATGTTCGGTAATTACCTTTTTAGTACCGTATTCGGCCGCCATATTAAACGGGACCGGGTCCTCAAACCAAGGTGTTCTTACCATTCTGGGATTATCATCCTCGATATAACCTAATGAGCTTGGAACAATATATCCAACACAGTCAATCAGCCGGACATTCATTTTAACCGAATCATCAACACTGATTTCTACCCCTTTTTCAGGTACAAACTTGGGCTCGGTTGTCATTATGGTTCTTCCGCCTGCCGATTGAGGTAGCTCATCTGTTGCCCTTTCTCGCGAATATTCACTATCAATATTTGGAATCACAAGTGTGTCCATAAATTTTTTGATAAATGTTGATTTGCCTGTACGTACCGGACCTACAACACCGATATAAATATCACCGCCTGTACGTTTTGCTATATCGTTATAAAGATTTGAGCTTGTCATAAACATTCCTCCGCATTTTGTTTTAGCTTTGCTAATGTTTATGATAAGCTCATCAAAAATATACCATATTTAATTTATACGCCATCAAGATTAAATAAAGGTATGAACTCCTCACTTGAGCTTGTAAGCTCTTGGGTGAAGATTGTATCTATTTTAGAATCCGCCGCAAAATCCAATACCTTTTTATATTCACGTGGTGTAATTTTGCGATTGATTTCGCTGCAATCGGTTAAATTTCCAGAAGGTGTAAACTGACTCATTAAGCTTAAAAAACTCCAAGGAACGCTATTTTCGACCCATTTAATTACCTCAATCGCGTCATTAGTACCCTGTGGCATAATAAGGTGTCGTATAATTAAGCCTTTTTGCATAATTCCATCTTGGTCTATAATGTTTTCCTTTATCAATTCAGCACACTTCAAAATCGCTTTTTCGGCAATCTTAGGATAATTTTCAGCCTTTGAATATTTTTTTGAGCGTTCATTTGAACGGTATTTATAGTCCATTAAGAAAATATCAACAAACCTTGAAGCGCGTACAATTTGCTCTTCAGAATCATATCCGCCTGAATTATAAACTATCGGAATATTAGGTTTGTAAATTTTAAAGGCTTTTTCTATTGCATCGATATAATGTGTTGGGTTAACGAGATTTATATTGTGAGCACCATTTGATTCTAATTCCCGAAAAATTTCCGCCAAACGTTCTACAGTAATTATTTTACCGTAATTTTTATGTGAAATTTCATAATTTTGGCAAAAAACGCAGCCTAAAGAACAACCGCTGAAAAATATAGTTCCAGAGCCGTTGGTTCCACTTATCGGCGGCTCCTCCCAATAGTGAAGACCTGCACGTGCAACAATCGGCATTTCAGGCATCCTACAGTATCCGTTACCTTTATTGTTGGTACGCTCGGCATTACAATGTCTCGGACACAAATTACAAACCACACAACTCACCCCATAAGCTAATTATATCTTCATCTTATATTAATTTCAAGTACATTCCGTATGCGGCTTAACGGCTTTACTGCATCTGTGCCATAACACAAAAGAAATGTAGCATTTGGTATAAGCATTGCAGAATTAAGCAAATCAGTTACAATCCACGCAAAATCATCACTGATTAATAATGATATAGGAACGTACAAGACAAAAAGGAAAATATAAATTCTTTTAATGATTAAACTGTCTGCCAAAAATTCAATAGCCTTAATTCCATAAAATGACCAACCGATTATAGAGGCAAAAGCAAAGCAGCAGGCTGAAATTGAGAGTGCTTTAATTCCAAAACCTCCAAATGTATTTTCAAAAATACTGCAAATAAGCTCAAACGGGTCATTTAAAAATCCGCTTAAATAAATCGGTGAAGAAAGTACTGCCAAGGCAGTTAGCATACAAACTATTACTGTGTCAACAAACACCTCAACTATGCCCCAACAGCCTTGAGTAAACGGATCGGCATTTTCAGCACAAGCGTGAGCTATCGGTGAACTACCCATTCCTGCCTCATGGGTAAAAAGTCCTTTCATTATTCCGACTCTAATAGCATTTGATATTACTGCTCCGCTAAAGCCTCCGACTATTGGCTTGAATCCAATGACACTGCTAAAAATCGAATAAAAAGCATTTAGAACATTCTTTACATTGCCAGATATAATTATTAATAATGCTCCTACATAAAAGAACGACATCAAAGGAACAAAAACAGCCGAAAAATTTTGGTACAAACGGTCTTTTCCTAAAATTATAATCAGCAAAAGCGGTACTATCAGCAATGTTACAAAAAGTGGTTTGATTCTAAATCCGATTTCAGCAAAACGATAAATTGATTTAGATTGAATTATATTACCGGCAGTAAAAGAGGCCAAAATACATACAAAAGCAAATAAACTTCCGAATTTTTTATAAACGCCCTTTAATTTGTTATAAAATACATACATCGGACCGCCAGAAGTACGGTTATTTGCCCTTGCATCCTCAACTGAAATATAAGTTTCAGCAAACTTAATTATCATACCGGCAAAACCTGATACTAACATCCAAAAAACAGCACCGGCTCCGCCAATAATCACCGCTTGAGTAACTCCTATTATATTTCCGATACCGATGGTACTGCCTAAAGCTAAAGCCATTGCCTTAAAGCCTTTTAAATCGTTACTTTTTATTAGTTTTTTAAAAGTTACTTTAAAAACAGTGCCTAAGTGTTTGAACTGAAAAAAGCCTGACTTAACAGTTAAAATAACACCATTAAGTAGCAATAGCAATGCACAGAAAAATGCTAATATTCCCATAAAAAAATCACCTGTACATTTATATTAAAAAGTACAGATGATTATTTATAATTTAATTTACTTGAGTAGTACCCGATTTATCCTTCTCAAGCTTTACCGGAACTGCCTGAATCGGTGCAGTATTATGTTTTACGACGACCTTATCATAATACTTCTTAAAGGTTACACGACCTATGAATTTATAACTACAGAATTTACAAAAGAATTCCGCCTTAAAACTATGACTACGGAACGCCCAAGGTGTCATTCTTTTGGCATCTCGTCCGCATTTTTCACACTTGAACTCCATTTTTTTCTTATTTATAAGAGGACTGTTCAAATCACGTATAATGTATGCCTTAAAGGTAAGCCGTGTATAATAATCAGATTCCCTTGTGTCAATAACATACGAAAGTAAGCGCTCTTTATTATAAACCTTGCGAAGCATTTCAGTGCACAAAAGACTGTCATCAAGTGCACGGTGTAAATCAATTCCATCAATAGGAATACCAAGCATTAAGGCGGCATTTGAAACCGATACCTGAGAGGAAATATTGTGCCCGAGTGTAATCATTTCGTTTTGAACATACTTTTGCAAGTCCAAATATTTACCGATAATCGGCACTGTGTTTATTCTTCGGCGAAGTCTAAAGTTTTCCAATAAAACATATAAATCGGAATTACTCCAGGTCATAGTAACAGCATCCTCGCCTGCCCAATCACTGTAAAGAGAGACAGCTTGCTCAAAGCTCATACCGTCTTTTAGCATTTCCTCAGTTGTAATATTAGTCAACCGCTGAAAACGGCTGCTGAGTTTCTTGGTAAAGGTAGACTTAATTAAAACTGAAAATCGTGAAATTTCCTTTAAATTTTCGTCCAACTTAACTGCACCAATCTCAATCAACTCATTAATACACTTGCCGTTAATCTTGCAGTATGGCGTATGCCATTCATTGTCAAGTATAATGAATTCCATTATTGCTTTCTCATTCTGCTTTCGTATTTCATTCTGGTTTCCTTGTCTAAGATTTTCTTTCTTAAACGGATTGAAGTCGGAGTAATCTCAACAAGCTCATCGGATTTAATAAACTCTAAGGACTGCTCAAGACTCATAATAGACGGAGGAGTCAGCTTTAACGCATCATCCGAGCCAGCGGCACGCATATTTGTGGCGGCCTTTTTCTTACAAACATTACAAACAATATCCTCGTTTTTCGGGTTTTCACCGATAATCATACCCTCGTAAACCGGTACACCGGGTCCGATGAACAGTTTACCACGGGACTGAGTATTAAAGAGCCCATAGCCTGTAGATTCTCCCGATTCGTGGACAATAATTGAACCGGTAAGACGGTTTTCAATATCACCCTTGTATTCCTCATAGCCATGGAAAATATGGTTCATAATACCGTTACCGTTTGTATCGGTCATAAACTGTGAACGGTATCCGATAAGTCCGCGTGCAGGAATAAGGAATTCCAAATGGCTAAGACCGGTTTCACGTGTACCCATATTCTGCAATTCAGCATGACGGGTACCCAATCGCTCCATAACCGAGCCGACGTATTGCTCGGGAACCTCAATCATAAGCAACTCAATAGGCTCCAATTTTTTACCGTTAGCATCATACTTATAAATAACCTCAGGCGGTGAAACCTGAAATTCATAACCCTGACGACGCATTGTTTCTATCAGGATTGACAAATGAAGCTCACCACGACCTGAAACCTTAAATGTATCGGCAGAGTCAGTTTCCTCAACACGCATACTAACATTTGTTTCAACCTCTTTAAAAAGACGGTCACGGATATTTCTTGAGGTAACAAATTTACCTTCTTTGCCTGCAAAGGGAGAATTGTTAACCATAAAGTTCATAGACAAGGTGGGCTCATCAATCTTAATAAACGGCAATGGTTCAATATGCTCAGGGTCACATACTGTTTCACCGATATTAAGGTCGGCAATACCGGCAACCGATACCAGCTCACCGAATTTTACCTCTTCTACCTCGACACGTCGCAAGCCCTCGAAAAGGAAAAGCTTGGTAATTTTAACCTTTTTATTAGTACCGTCCTCACGGCAAAGTGCAACATTTTGACCAACCTTGATACTTCCGCGTTCTACACGGCCAACACCGATACGACCGATATAATCATCATAATCAATATTGGAAAAAAGAACCTGTGTCGGACCGTTAATTTCACCCTCAGGTGCCGGAACCTCGTTTACAATTGCATCGTAAATAGGCTTTAAGTCGGTACCTTTAACATCGGGGCTTAAGGATGCATAGCCATCACGTCCCGAAGCAAACAGAACAGGAAATTCAATTTGATCATCATCGGCTCCAAGCTCAATAAACAAATCCAAGACCTCATCAACAACCTCATAAGGTCTAGCCATCGGTCGGTCAATTTTATTGACAACAACTATTGCTTTTTTACCAAGTCCAAGAGCTTTTTTCAAAACAAAGCGAGTTTGCGGCATACAGCCTTCAAAAGCGTCAACAAGCAAAATAACACCGTCAACCATCATTAAAATACGCTCAACTTCACCGCCGAAATCAGCGTGACCCGGAGTGTCAACGATATTGATTTTGATATCACCATACATAACACTGGTGTTTTTGGAAAGAATGGTAATTCCACGCTCACGCTCAAGGTCACCCGAGTCCATAACACGCTCGGCAACCTGTTCATTAGAGCGGAAGGTTCCGCTCTGTTTGAGCAGCTGGTCAACCAAGGTTGTCTTACCGTGGTCAACGTGAGCAATTATTGCTACATTTCTGATATTTTCTGCTTTTGGCATAATTTCAACTTCCCTTTTAATTTGGAATTAATTTCACAACAAAACATTATAACAGATAATCAATATATTAACAAGGCATATTTTAGAGAATTTTCCCTAAAATATGCCTTTTTCTTTATAAAATTCTACAAATGTTGGAATTTGGTCAAACGCCTCTCAATCTGAAGCATTGCATCGGTCAATTTTATTAAACCATCATTTAAAATACAATTTCATCGTTAAGCTGTAATGAATAAATAATACATTCATTAACCTCAACCGAGAATATTTCACTTATTGCATCCTTATAAATTTCAAGCTGCTCAGAATAGCGTTCCTTTAAGGTTGACATATCGTTAACGTTATCGGTTTTAAAATCCACAATAACTGCTTTACCGTCCTCAAAGAAAATGCAATCGGCAATACCCTGAATTATAGTTTTACTGCCGTTATAGGGATACTCTAGCATAAACTTGTATTCACGCATTAATTTATCAGCAGTTTTTAAACGGTGATATAGTTTACCTTTGAAGAAATCTTCTAATGCAGTGATATTAATGCTTTCATATTCAAGAACACTTAAAAATTCATACTCATAAAGCCGTTCTAATTCTTTTGATAAGTCATTCTCCGCCGATTGAAAATCAATATACTGCATAACCTTATGCATTGCTGTTCCCCGCTCGGCAGGAGTAAGGCCTGCTTTAGACATAAATCTCGGACGTCTTTTAAAAGCAAAGGCAGACTTTTCACCGTGAACAAGGCTTGTAACGGCCATTTTTGACGGTATTTCTGTCTCACTTTGGTAAGGATATTTAAAGCCAAAACGTTCATTAACAAGATTTATAATTTCAGGGTTTGGTAGAATTTTAGATTCAGTTTCAACTTCGTTTTCAACAATAATTTCATCCAAATCAAAGCATTCCCTAAAATAAAGCTTAAAATCACCGCAACCGTCAGCACCAATCGGTAAAACATCGGCTATACTGCCTAATTTATCGCCGCTTTTCTGTAAAAGAGCCGCCGACAAAATCATACTTTTAAAGCTTAAAGCAGATAACACTGCTTTACTCGGCACTAAGCCTGTAGCATCGGCATTTAGTCCAAGGTCAGCCGCTGCCGAAACAATATCATTTCTGCAATCAGTGGATGTGATTGAAAGCATAACCCGTTCCTCAGCACGAGTTAAAGCAACATATAGCAGCCTTAATTCCTCAGAAATCAGCTTATCGGACTGAATAATCCTCAAGGCCTTTCTTGTTGATGTTTCGTATTTAACCTTATCACAAACGATATTTATACCCAAACCATGAGATTTGCTGATTATCATTTTATCGTTCAAGTCGGTTTTATTAAATTCACTACCAAGACCGGCAACGATACAAATCGGGAACTGCAGACCCTTTGAGCCATGAAAGCTCATAATTTTTACAGCATTTCCACTGTTCAACGTTGTTTTTTCTGAGGCGAGGTTTTCCTTTGCCAAGCGTTCAAAATAGGCAATAAATCCTGACAAACTACCGTATCCTTTTTCAGTGTAATCATCGGCAATTGATTTTAATAGCATTAAATTCGAACGGCATTCCTCACCGTTTTTACCTGCACTCATTATTTCAACAAGATGTGTAACACTGAAAACTATATTTATAAACTTAGAAATTGGTTGAGAAACTGCTAAAAAGCCTAAGGAGTTAAGTGTTTCTAAAAAGAATTCACACTTTGGGTTTCCGTTTTCAAAAGCCAAAAGAACATTAGCATAAAGAGACGGTTTCTTATATTTAATTTTCAAATCAGCAATTTCATCAAAGGTAAAACCGAAAGCTACAGAGGTTAGTGATGACAGTAATGCAATATCGTCACTTGGATTATCAATAACCTTCAATATAGAAATTGCAGTTAAAACTTCAGCAGAATTATAAAAATCACCGACATTATAAGAAAGAGGAATACCGCGTTTTTTAAGCGCATCGGTATAATAGGTCACCTTTGAACCAGGAGAACGAAGTAAAATTGCGAAATCACTGTACTTGGCTTTTCTTAAACCACTTTCACCGTCACGTAAAAACGGCTCTTCTGCCATAGTTTTAACTATGTAATCAGCAACTACCTCTGCATCTGTTTCGTTTTTGAGCTTTTGTGGGCAATTGTTAAGACAGATTTCAGCGGCAATAGTATTATTTTCCGGATACTTAGCCCTTGCAACCAGCCTCTCCTCGTCATCATAATCAAGTCCCGAGGTCTTTTTCTGCATTAAAGCACCGCAAATGCCATTAACAAAATCACATATACCCTTTCGGCTTCTGAAATTAGCACTTAAAATAACCTTACTCGGTGAAGCTTCACCGTCAAAGAATTGAAAGGAATTTTTATACTTTAAAAAATTATCGGGACTGGCATTTCTGAAGCCATAGATGCTTTGCTTTACATCACCGACTAAAAATAAGTGCTTACCGCTATCTGAAACTGCATAAAACAAAGCATCCTGAAGGTCGTTGTTATCCTGATATTCGTCAACCAGAACCTCATCATACTGTTGACATATTTCCTTAGAAAGTTCTGACGGCAGAAGCTCACCGTCTTTTTCGGTACATAAGAGTTTTAATGCGAGCTGCTCAACATGACCAAAGGATAAAATGTTATTTTGAATCAGTAAGTTATAATATTCTTCCGAATATTCACGAACAAGACCTATAAGAATCTTGATTTGCTTTTCTGCAAGCTTAAGCTGTTCAATAAAATGTACTTCGGTTCCTTGTAAATTAGACTTTATAGAATCTACAGATTTCTTGCATTTTTCCTTAATAGCCTTAACCTTTAAGTACAATTCTTGATTTGACCATTGTTTTTGCTGAGGTGTATATGGCGTTTTATAGTTGCAGGATAATTCGTAAAGTCTATCCCATTCCTT
>JAEIGA010012118.1_pt1 | contig 13081 bp, 10 predicted proteins | sample 9270691 | NCBI WGS metagenome assembly JAEIGA01 (sample SAMN17057246, study PRJNA624740) | gut metagenome | biome: biome; isolation source: fecal sample | host: Bos grunniens | place: China: Xizang | collected 2019 | reverse complement strand
CGAGGGAGGACTTCAGGTGGACTCGCCGTTTGCGATGACACGCCCGATCATGATGTCGGATGCGGTTGAATTTGTTTCGCCGAGGACTTTTATTTTAGTCGATCGCCTTGATCGTCGCGCTAAGATTCTCGAGAAATACGTCTCTCTTGCCGAAATTGAAAATATATTCAAGACGCATTCTTTCGTTTCGCGTGTTCGCGTAGAGGTCTGCTCCGGCGCCGTCGCCCGGCTCGGGGTGCTGATCGTTCTTTCTCCGGAAGGCGTTCAGGCTTTGAGAAACGGGACTTATGGCGGTTTGTCGGCGCGTTTAAGACGGGATCTGCTTCCTCTCACGGGACAGATGTTCTTTCCGAGAAGGATTCGTTTTGTTCGAGCGTTGCCGGTCAATGAACAGGGTAAGACAACGGTTTCAGCCGTCCGCGCAACGCTTGACTCCTGGACGCAAGAACCGCTGGTCATCGACTGGTTTCAGGGTTCCGGGCGCCTTGAGGCGAAATTGGTCTTTTTATCAGATAACAAGTGCTTCAAAGGGCATTTCCCCGGCTGTCCGATTCTTCCCGGCGTTGCTCAACTTTATTTTATAAGGCATTTCGCCCGTCAGGCGTTTCCCGCATTCGGCGAAGCGCTTTGTCTGCGCAGGTTGAAGTTTCAGAAGGTTGTCGTTCCCGGGGTCGAAGTTGTTCTTAAAGTTACGGAAGTGTCCGATGCCGCGTGGGAGTTTTCTATCGCCGGAGAGAATGGATTGTGCACTTCAGGTCTTTGGGAAAGGACTTCGTAAATGAGGTTCCCGATTGCGGTATGCGCGATATTTCATGTGCTGACGTCGCAAGCGCTCGTGCTGCCGTCTGCCTGCGAAAACGCTTTCAGACGCGCGCTTGATGCCGATGCCGCATGGCGTATGGAACGGCGGATTGAGGGGACTGATAAAACTCTGGTTTCTACAGGCATTGTTTCGTGCGCTGCAAAAAAGGGCATAGTTTGGGATGTGAGGTTTCCGTTTCGTGAAACGGTTACCATGACGACGAACTCTATTGTATTTGCGGACGACGAATCGGTTCGGGTCAAAACTCTCTCGGAGCTCCCTCACTATGAATCCTTCCGCCGGCTCTGCGACGATTTCATGGACGGTGATGCGGAATCGTTTGACGATGTTTTCAAAACGGAGGTCCGAATCGGATCAAATGGGGTGTGGAAGGCCGTTTTCAAGCCGTCGATGCGAAGAATGCGACGGCTGTTGAGCGAGATAGAGGTCTCCGGGGTTGAGAAAATCTCGAATGTCGTCATCCGGACGGGGGACGGGACGTGTTCGAGGATTGAATTTGTGGAAATCGCGCCGGGGGCTCATTCACTGTGGAAGGGCGAATGAAGCCGCGGGGAATACTTGCTTCAGTACTGTCACTGACAGTGCTTGTCTGCGCGTTGTGCGCCGTTCTTCTGATGCGTCCTGCCGATGTCGGCAGTTCCCTGTATGATTTGGTCGGTGCTGCCGCCGATTCTGTCCCTTCGGCGGTGAGGGACGCTTCAAACAATGCGGTTCCGATCCTTATCTCCTCTTCAAACCGCAATGACGCCGTCGATGCGGCGGGATATCTCGCCTCCAGGCTTCCGGTTGACGGATGCAGGAGTGCGCGTTTCCTTGTTGACGACTCGGACTTCGATAAGGTTCTCGACTTTTATTCCCGGAACCGCTCTGGACTCGTTTCCGCGCAGATGCGCGAACTGCTGCAGTCGGCCGAAGGGCGTTCGCGACTCGCGCGCAGGGCGGTAAAGAACGCGTATTCCTCTTTGGATGCGCCTTTATTTCCTGTTGACACGGACCCATTTGCGCTGACGGACGGTTTTGTCAAATCCCTATCCGCTCTGTCCTCCTCGTTCAAACCGGACGCGAGCGGTTTTCTCGCTGCGGAGAAAGACGGGGTTCATTATCTGCTTTTGATGATGGAGCTTGAAAATTCGCTTACAGACGACATTAATGCGCTTATCGCTTTTCGAGAACGCCTTGAGGATGTTCTGCGAGAGGTGAGGAGCGGGACGCTTGAAGTGAACGCGTGCGGAGTCCCGATGCACAGTGCTCTTTCCGCATCGAAATGCAGGTCTGAGACGACCGTTCTTGGATGTGCATCGCTTTTATTCGTTCTGATTCTGTCGCTTTTTCTCTTTCGCTCGGTTAAGTCGATTTTTTTGGTGGCATATCTCCTTCTGTTTTCCGCACTGGGCGGAAGTACGGCTTTGATCCTCTTCTTCCCCCGCATTCATGTCGTGACGATTTTGTTTGCGACAACTCTTCTCGGTCTGGTGATCGACTATGGCTACCATTGGATGATGCATCGTTTTGCCGATTCCAAAAAAACGGTTCGAAATCTTTTCATTTCGTTTGTCACGACCGAATTCGCGTTGCTGCCGCTTTTGTTTTCGTCGATACCCGTTCTTCGTCAGAGCGCCGTCTTTATCGGAGTCGGGCTTTCGGCGGCTTTGTTTTGCGTTGTTTTTCTTTTTCCGGACGGATGCTCTGGCGGGACATCTTCCATCAGGCGGATTTCTCCGCCGGTCAAATTGCTCCGCTTCACGGGCGTTGTAGCGTTTCTTGTCTTCCTCGCCGGTCTTTTTACCGTTGAGTTCAAAACGCGTGTCACGTCTCTTTACGCCCCTCCCGCAGAATTGGCCGGTGCGGAGCGGACGCTGGCGGAGATCAACGGGACATCGGATGAATGCCGCGGCTTTCTTGTGGTTGAAGGCTCTGACGATCTCGAAACGCTTCTTGAGAAGGAGGAGCGTCTCGGGCTTCCCCGGTCCGTGCCGAGTCTTTCGAGGTTCATGCCTTCTTTGAAGAAGCGTCTCGAATGGCATGAGAAGGTTGTGCTCCTCTACCGCGAGCACGGAGAAAGTGTGAAAAACGCTCTTGGAATAAAATCTGTGACCCCCCCGCCGCCGCCGCGGGCATGGCGCTGGACCGACGTTCCGGATTCGTTGAACCGTCTTTTCGTGCGTGACGGTTCTCTCGTCGTGGCGTCTTCTCCCGAACCTGCGGCGTCTGCAGAGGAAGGGGTTTCATTCTGTCGTCCGCGTTTTATTCTTGAAGACATTCTGGCGAAATGGACGCGCGAAATAAAGCTATGGCTTTTCGCGTCCTTTGCCGTGATGCTGGCTGTTTTACTGTTCGCTTTTGGCCGCAAGGCCATTACCGTCGCGTTTCCGTCGGCCGCCGCGGTTCTTTCGGCGATCGGATTTATTTCCATGACCGGTGAACCTGTAAATCTTTTTCATCTGTTGGCGCTTTTTCTGCTTGTCGGAATGGGGGTCGATTATGCCGTTTTCGCCCGTACCGGCGATGAAAATTCCGTTCAGAGCGTAACGCTGGCGTTTCTTACGAGTTTTGTCGGCTTTGGAGCGCTGGCGTTTGTGTCGTTTCCCGTAGTCAGGGCGTTCGGGCTTTCTCTCGGCGTCGGACTTCCCGTGGCCTATCTGACATCTCTCATCCTCGTGCCCCGCAAAGACACGTCGGAGTATGCGTCGACGCCCGTAGGGCTTGCGATGATATGGGCGGTTTACAATATTTTCGGATTGAGATTTTTTCATTTTGTCGCGCATGCGACGGGATTTTTCATGTGGATTTTTTCTCCGGGCGTGAGAAGAGCCTCTCCGAAACTTGGAAAGATCGTCAATTTCACTCATTCGCTTGCCGACAAGATGGTGGTCATGGCGGACGGGAAATCCAAGCCGGTCGTCGCTCTTGACGATTCCCCTGACGCAAAAGATTTCATCGGGGATGTGAGAGCCCGCAAAGGCGTATTCGTTATTTCATCCCATGTGGGGACGATCGAGGTCCTGGCTGCGCTCGGCGAATGCGAAGTGACGTTTCATGCGTGGATGGAGTTTTCAAGAACCGGTGTTTTCAATGACTTTTATCTTAAGCATCAGAGAAAGAACAAGGTGGTCATACATCCTATTTCCGGTTTTAACCCGGGAACCGTTCTTTTCGCGGGCAGCAGGCTTGACGAGGGGGATGCGATTCTGATGGCCGGAGATCGCAGTTTCGGCCGCAAGCGCACGGAAAACATCGACGGCCGTGAAGTCGAACTCGCCGAAGGCGTTTTCAGATTGGCCTCCGCTTTAGAGCATCCCGTTTATTTTGTATCGTGCATTTCAGTGTCGGATATCGGGTATCGCGTCAATGTCAAGAGACTTCCTTCTGGAGTGAAGGAAATGGTGCATTCATATGCTCTTGAACTTCTCAGGCTGCGAGACTTATGGCCGTTGCAGAATTTTACCTGGGAGACATGATTTCAAATCCATAAGAAAGTCCATCGAAATGAAAAACCGTTATATATTGACAGATCTCGGTCTCGTGTGCGCGCTCGGGACGGATCTGAACGAAGTCGCCCGCAGGATGGTTGAAGGTGACACGTCAGGAATGAAAGAGATTGATGATGTGATCACATCGGGCGAGAAAACGTACTTTGGTCTTGCGCCGTTATCGGAAGAAGAGTTTTCCCGTGCGCCTAAACGCATTGCCGCGCTTGTGGACCGCGCCGTCGCACCGCTTTCGCCGCAGATCGAAGAGCTTAAAGAGCGGTATTCTCCTGAGCGTATCGGAACAGTTCTCGGAACGAGCAATTCCACGCTTGAAGAGTTCAATGCCGCGGACAAGGTTGATATGAGTTATCCCGCGTTTCGTATTAAAGAGCGCTTCGGCCTTGAAGGTCCCTGCTACGCCATATCCACGGCATGTTCTTCGAGCGCGAAGGTTTTTGCGTCGGCCAGGCGTTTTATCGAGCATGGAATCTGTGATGCCGTTCTTGTGGGAGGGGCTGACGCGTTGACGCGGATTGTTGTCAACGGTTTCAATTCGCTGGAAGCCACATCGCCGACCTTGACAAGACCGCTTTCTCCGACGCGCAACGGTATCAATCTCGGAGAAGGTGCGGCGGTTTTTATTATGCGCAGGGCGGAAGAGGGCGAAAACGGCATTGAACTTCTCGGTGCAGGTGAAAGTTCCGATGCATATCATCTGACGGCACCCGACCCGGAAGGAGGTGGTGCCGAGGCCGCAATGCGGGCGGCATTGGCCGATGCGGGACTTGCTCCGGACGATATCGATTACCTCAATCTCCACGGCACCGGTACAACCTACAATGATTCGATGGAATCAGCTGCCGTAACCCGGGTGTTCGGTACGCGCATTGCATGCAGTTCGACGAAACCTCTTGTGGGCCACGCGTTGGGGGCTGCCGGCGCCATCGAGGCCGCATTGTGCTATCTTGCGATAAAAAAAGGCTGCGGTGCGCCTGCGCATGTTACTGACGAGGTCGACGTGTCTATCGCTCCGTTTAAAGTCGCCTGCAGGTGCAATAATGTTCGCGTTAAACGGGCTTTGTCCAATTCGTTCGCATTCGGCGGCAGCAATGCGTCTGTAATTCTCGGCAAGCGGTTTTGAGCCTCCGGTAAGTCTTATTGACCGCCTGTCGATGAATCCGATATAATGTTTTAATCTCATCCGTTATATAAAGAAAGTTTGAAATGCTATACTGTTTATCTGAATGTCTGACAAAACAATGGGGCCCGTTTCGCCTTCTCCAGTCTCACCTGCTGTTGATTTCCATCGGCGCTTTTCTCGCGGCGTTCCTCTCGATTTTCCTGCTTCCGCGACTGTGGCGGTTTTTGCCGCATGACCACGGCAAGGCGATTCTCGGCAAAGACGGTATGAAATCAGCCGGGAAGCCGACCGGCGCTGGACTTGTTGTGACACTTGTCGCATTGCCGGTTTTGCTGCTTTGCGCACCGCTTTCACTTTGGGATTTTCTCGCCGTAGCCGCCATTTATTTTGCTATGGTTTTCGGGTATCTTGATGATCGATCGCTGGTCCCGTGGGGAGAACTTAAAAAAGGGCTTCTTGACGCGGCGGTTTCAATCGTTGTCGCCTGGGCGATCGCAAAAGGCCACGGGACGGCGATTTGGCTGCCGTTCGTGAAGGGGGAGTGGATGATTCCATTCTGGGTTTATGTGCCTTGCGCGGCATTTCTTCTGTGGTTTACGATGAACGCAACCAATTGTTCCGACGGTGTTGACGGACTGGCCGGTTCTCTCACTCTCGTAACACTTGTGATGCTGTCGGTAATGCTTTATGTCATTATCGGGTACAAGCCCGTAGCCGATTATCTCCTGATCCCCTGCAATCCTTCCGCCGCCTCGTGGGCTGTTGTCGTGATGGTTGTTGCCGGCGCTTTTGGCGGATATCTCTGGTTTAACGCCGAGCCGTCGAAAATCCTGATGGGGGATGCAGGCAGCCGATTCCTCGGAATTCTCGTCGCCACCGCGGTTCTTGTCGCCGGCAATCCTTTTCTCGTTCTTGCGCTTTCTCCGATTGTTCTTGTGAATGGCGGGGGAGGGCTTGCCAAGCTTGTTTTCCTTAGAATCGCGAAAAAGGCCGGTATGGATATCGGTGAAGATGCGGTGATCCGCAAGATACGCTTTCCGCTTCACGATCATTGCAAGAAGAATCTCGGTTGGACCAACGCCCAGGTTCTTATGCGGTTTATTCTTCTTCAGCTTGCCGTAATGCCGATTTTGCTCATTCTTTTCCTTAAGATCCGTTGATTTAAGAAAATTGCAATTTGCGGTTGCTTTAGTGGAATGAATAAGGTATAATATACGCAATAATTTTTCGTTTCAAGAGAAGAAAGAAGAGGTAGAAAATGGGTACAGGTCGTACACTCCGCAAAGAATCTCACGTTCGTCCGTGCAAGACGCCCGCCGGCAAGGCTCACAAGAACGCTGCCCAGCGCCGTCGTCTCGTCAAGTTCGGTATGAAGGAAGAAGACGTCAAGCTCATGGGCGCCGAGGAAGTTCGCGTTCTCGTTCAGCGTCCTACGCTCGTTAAAAAGCTCGTCGCCAAGCAGGCGTGAACAAGGTCTTCTCATTAGTAGACGACAGGTTCGAGAATCCCCTCTTCGAAGTTTTCGACGGAGGGGATTTCGTTTTGTCGTCGTATCGCGATGTCGAGGGCTCTCAGACCGAAATGCAGGTCTTTTTCCCCAATGAGTCCGACAGAACGCGCGCCGAGGCCGCCTTAGGCGATGCGCTTAAAGTTGTCGGGTGCGGTTCCCGGCTTGAATATATGAGTTTTCCCGACGAAGACTGGATTTTAAGTTACCGTCGCCATTTCAAGACCGATAGAATAGGCGATCGTCTTCTTGTCGTGCCGGAATGGGAGCTCGATTCCCTCGTTAAAGAGTCAGGTGACGAAAAACGCTCGTTAGTCATTCTCGATCCGGGACTTGCGTTCGGCACCGGCAAGCACGAGACGACTCGCGCGTGTCTTGAATATATCGATGAGCTTTCGGCTGAGGGCGGATCGTTTCTCGATATGGGATGCGGCTCCGGGATTCTTTCAATCGCCGCCGCCAAGCTCGGCTATGCGCCCGTCTCTGGTTTTGACATTGATGCTGAAGCGGTCAACGCCGCGGTCGGGAACGCTGCGAAAAACGATGTAGATGTTGATTTGCGCGAGTTTGCCCTCGGCGGCGGTTCGGTGACTCTCGATTCGTCTATAGAAGCCGCGAAGGGCGTTTATCCCGATCTCGCGCTCCAGGAGCGCGTGAGCGAAGTGAAGGGCGAGGTGTTTCAAAAAGCTGATCTGGTTGTCGCAAATATTTTAGGTCCGCTTCTTATCGCTTTCGCCGATGAGATCTCCGGTTACGTCAAATCGAAACTTGTCATATCCGGCATTTTGAACGAATTGTACCCCGAAGTTCTCGCTGCTTTTGCCGCGCGAGGATTCAAGGAGGAGTCCCGAAAGACTTTTACCCAGTGGTCGACCGGATTGCTGTCGCGTTGATTCTGCTGTTTTTTTGCGTGTTCATACACCCCGCATTGCACGATGGAACCGGCTGTTTTGTCTTTTTTACTAAACGAAACAGCCGGTTCCTGTTTTGCGGGCGCTAAGGCAGGGGGATAAAATCGTAGAAGACAGACGTTTGGTTTTTTGGTATAATTCCTCCAAATTTTTCAAGGAGATTAAAATGAGCGTTAGTGAAACGTTGATTAACCAGTTGAATGAATGCGCAGAAAAGCGTGATTTTGAATGTGCATTCAAGCTCGTGCGCGACAATAGGGTTGAGCTTGCCAAGAATGTCGCCCCAGAAGGTATAAAGGAACTGTTGAAGAAGACGACCTCCGATCGTCTTCTTCTTTCATTTTTGGACGGTGTGAATTTCGGGGCGGAGCCTCTCGATAAGACGCTCGTGGCTCTTGAAAAACTGTTGGGTTTCCAGGTCGGAACTCTTGTTCTTAATGATACCTGGGGACTTGGCACCGTCAAGCGTCTTGATTATTTCTACCGCAAGATCACCGTTGATTTTAAAGTCAAACGCGGTCATCAGTTCTCCTATGACGCGGCGGTGGATATGCTGGAAGTCCCTTCTGAAAACCATGTGCTCGTCATGCGCCATGCCGATCCCGCGGCGTTCGAGAAGATGCTCAAGGACAATCCTGCCGAATTCGTCAAGGCCGTTCTCAAAAGCTACGGCGACATGCCCATTACGAAGCTTGAGACGGTCTGCGTAAACAACGGTTTCGTCAAATCGGTCAACTGGAAGAAATTCTGGGAGACGGTCCGCGCCGAACTGCGCAAGGACAAGCTCGTCGAGATTCCGGTGAAGCGGACCGAGCCGATACGCATCAAGGCTTCTGTCGAGAATTACGGTGATGTTTGGCTCACGGCGTTCAGCCACGAAACAGATCCCAAACTCATCCTCGCTTCCGTGCGCGAGTTTGTCTCGCAGGGCAAGTTCAAGGATGCGGACGAAGCCACTAAAAGCAAAATCAACGAGCGGCTTGCATTCGCCGTTACCGCCGCGCGCAAGGTTGACGACGCGCTTTACGCCCGGCTCGCGGTGACGGTAACCGAACTCGGATTCGCGAACCCTCCCGCCGCCGACATGCTTGAGTATCTGCGGGACCGCAGGCGTTACGTCAAGGCCGCTCTCGAACTTCCTGCCCGCGAAGTTGGAGCTATGATAAAGTTTCTTGCTACGGACGACGAAAACAAGCTTAAACTCTACAAGTCGCTCGACGAATTCTGCTTTACAGCCGTTGCCGAGGTTGTTTCGCTTTTCGGAAATGAGACGCCCTGTCGCGAGGTGGTCGGCGAACTCATGCGCCGTCCAAAGGCTCCCGCAACGCTTACGACGCTTATTGTCGGAAAGTATGAGATTTTCAAGGACTGGGCTGAACTGCCGCAGCTTGTTACTATTCTCACCCAGGCAATAGCGCTCGGAGAAGGGCGCCAGAGCGGCGAGATCCTTAAAATGCAGAATATGGTCCGCCGTCTTTTTGCGGATGTCAAATGGCTTGAGAAAATGCTGGGCTGGCTTGATGATGCGTCGAAGATCGTCTTTTTCGAGCGTTTCCAGGCGTCAATCGCATGGGATCATTCAACGCACCATACAATTGTTGTCAGAATGTCCCGTATTGCGCCTTTGCTTAAGTCCCATATCGTCAAAGTCGAGAAGAAGAAAGAGTATGGCCGCTTTACGAGCTATCGCAGTTTCGCGATAAGAAAGGCTGAATATCTCAAGCTCATCAATGAGGATATGCCCGCCAATGTCAAGCGCATTGAGTTCGCCAAGAGTTACGGCGACTTGAGCGAAAACGCCGAGTATCAGTACGCCAAGGATGAACAGCGCGCCCTTATGCAGAAGCAGTCGCTTATGCAGGCTGATCTTGAAGTCGTCAAGCCTTGGGACTTCTCCGACGCCACCACAGACGAGGTCATGCCCGGCGTTACGGTTGTCATTGCCGCTCCTGACGGCGAGCGCACATATCATGTGCTTGGCGAATGGGATAACGATACCGAGCTTGGCGTTCTTTCATCAAAGGCCAAGCTTGCCGAGAACATGCTCGGAAAGAAGCCTGGAGAACAGTTTGAGCTTCCCGGTTCCGAGGGTCCGGCCGTATTTGCCACAGTGCTCAGGATAGAGCCTCTCAATGATTTTATCCGCGAGTGGATTAAACTTCCATCCGGTATGCAAATATGATATAATAACGCACATTCCGAGGATGCTTATCAAAAGGAGGTGTTACCATGGGATTTGTAATCAAGTCCACAAATTCGAAGAAAGCGGCGAAGTCCGTTTCTGGAACGGCAGCCAAGAAGATTTCCGCTCCGAAGCCGGTAGAAAAAAAGACTGTATCCGTTAAAAAAGCGAATAATGTCAAGCCTGTCGCCAAGACGGTTGAGGATGCGGCGCCGAAAGGCGAGATCAAGCGTGTTCCTCCCCGCATTGTGCGCAAGCCGCCGATTATCGCCAAGGCGCCTCCCAAGCCGGTTATTCTGACCGACACATCCAAAGCCGTTGCCTTCGCGATGTCGATTGCTCAGGAGATGAAGCGTTCTGCGCGCAACGAGGATGAAACGCGGCGTGAAAACGAGATCCATCTCTCGCGCAGACCTACCACCCGCGCTCAGGGTAAGAATACGGCTAAGTTCCCCGCTGCGGATCTTAAGGACTTCCGCAAGCGTCTTCTTGAGGCGCGCGAAACGGCCCTTGCGGGTGTTGATGCGATGAAAGCGACCGGGTTCAACGAGTCCGGCGATCATGAGGCTGACGGAGGCGATGGCACTAACCAGACTCTCAGGCTTCAGGCTCTCGGCCAGATGGGTAATATCAACCGCACGATCCAACAGATCGAAGAGGCGCTTCACAGGATTGAAGACGGCTCCTACGGCGTCTGCACCGTATGCGGTCAGCTCATCCGCAAGCCGCGTCTTCTCAATCAGCCGTTCGTCCTCACCTGCATGGAATGCCAGAACGAGATGGAGCGTAAGCGCGGTTGATGAAACATGCCTTAAAAGTTATCGTCGCTGTTTTACATCTGCTGCTTGTTGATGCAATCACTAAAGAGCTGGCGATACACTATCTTTGGAAGAGCGGCGTCGAAACTGTCTCCGTCATCCCCGGTTTTTTCAATCTGACGTACGTTGAGAATCGGGGGTGCGCGTGGGGCATGTTTCAGGGTCATGTCTGGCCGCTCGCGCTTTTCGCGATACTGGTGACGGCTCTTCTCGTTTGGCGCCGCAGGGATTTTTTCTTTTTGCAAGGGCCCTCGTGGTGCGTAAAGACGAGCGCTCTCGCCGAGACTTTTCTTTATGCGGGAATAATCGGCAATCTGATCGACCGTCTCTGGCGCGGGTATGTCGTCGATTTCCTTGATATCCATTGGGACGAGGCGTACCATTTCCCATGCTTCAATGTTGCGGATATTCTGATAACGTGTTCGGCGGCTCTTTTGATCTTCCTTTCGTTCAAGGCTCCCAAATCCGTGAAAAAGGCCGGATGATAGAGCGCGATGCCTATATTCTGGCGGGTCCGACCGCGAGCGGCAAAAGTTCAATAGCCGCTTCTCTCGCCCGAGAGATGGGCGCAAGGATTTTAAGCGCCGATTCGATGCTTGTCTATAAAGGCATGAATATCGGCACGGCGAAGCCGCCGCAGACCGAGATTGAAGAGTTTGGAATGGGCGGTGTGGATGTTGTTACGCCGGCTGAAGAGTTTTCTTCAGGAGCATGGCTCAGGGCCGCCGCCGAATGGATCAGAACCGTTCCTGATGACGTGCCGGTAATCATCGTCGGTGGAACGGGGCTTTATTTTTCGGCTCTTTTACGGGGTTTGGACGGCGAGTGGAAAAATCCTCCTCCGGAATATCCCGTCATCAAGATCGACCGCGCGGTTGTCCGCAGGCGTATAGCCGACAGACTCGATGATATGTTTATGGCCGGTCTGGAGGAGGAGAAGCGTCGTCTTCACGAGCGCTATCCTGTCTGGTCTAAAACCGCCGCTTTAGCCATCGGCTACCGCGAGGGCGACGACCGCGATAAGATATTCATCCGAACCTGCCAGCTCGCGAAACGCCAGGATACTTGGTTTCGCCATCAGGCAACGCCTATTTATGTCGATTCTACTGTCGACGCCGTCCGTAAATGCTGGAATGAAAAAGGACCGTGGCGTGTACAATTCACAATGGTTTGACCGCGAACGGTGAAAATATGTTATACTGTAGCAATTATGAATGAGATGATAGATTATCATATAGGTAAGACGATTTTTGGTGATCCTGCAGCGATATCTGCGGCGTATGAAAGGTTTCGTGCCCAGAAGATCGATGAAGTCCGTCTATCTTCCGATAAGTCTTCTCCTTTTTCGCTTAAAAGACGCGGGCTTCTCGGCGAGGCTTCCGTTTCCGGCGTTGGAACTTTTGAGGGCAGTTCCAAGCAGACGATTACGTTCGCTCCCAGTTCGAAGCCCGGCTGGTGGATTCGCCGCATGGATCAGCCGGAGCAGCTCGATACGAAGGTTGATATCGCAAATCTCTGGACGAGCGCTCAGAATCTCGTTCTCCGTTCAGGCTCGCCCCACAATTATCTCAGGATGGTTGAGCATATTATCGCGCTTAAACTCGGTATCGGCATTGATAACGTGGTTCTTAAGGTCAACAGCGGCGACCCGCCTCTTTTTGACCAGTCGTCGCTTCCGCTTATCAAGGCGATGGATCATGCTAAAATCGTCGAAACAGACGAGGATGCGACTTTTGTCACTGTTAAGGAGCCTGTCGCGTTCGGCGGCAAGCGCGGCGATTTTCTTTTGTTTCTCCCGGCTGAAAACGGCGATCGTAATCTTCGTATTGACTGTGCGATTTCGTGGAATACGGTAATCGGTGAACAGCGCGTTCTTTTCGATGCGACCGATGAGACATTCCGCTATGCGGCTTTGGCTCGTACCAACGCGACACACCGTCAGTATATTCTCGCTAAAACGATAGGCAAGCTTTTCGCCGCTACGCGCAATTGGGGATACAACAAAAAGAATATCCTCATTCACGGGCCGAAGAAGTTTTATACCGAGCCGCGTTTTCCCGTCGGCGATAAGTTTCTCGAACCCGTCTGGCACCGCGCGACGCTCGATCTTATGGCGGCACTCGCGCTTACGGGCGAACACCGTTTCGTCGGCACGGTAGTCAGCTACCGCGCCGGTCACACTCTCGACTGCGACGCTATCCGCGCGCTTTACCGTAACGATCTTTTATG